>Ga0163150_10000652_pt1 | contig 63225 bp, 47 predicted proteins | sample OliLakLV19P2IB_FD_148628 | JGI IMG/M metagenome (GOLD analysis project Ga0163150, IMG submission 148628) | Freshwater microbial mat bacterial communities from Lake Vanda, McMurdo Dry Valleys, Antarctica - Oligotrophic Lake LV.19.P2.IB | ecosystem: Environmental > Aquatic > Freshwater > Lake >...
GAAAGGGAACCCGGGATGCTGGGCGAGACATACCCATATTCGTCAGTCCGCCCCTCGGCGCCGTGGATGTTACTCCCCATGAACGCCTCGGGCACAGTTTGACGGAAGCATGAACGACCGGCATTCCTCGACCGGTTCCTCCACCACGCCGAGATCATCACCTTCCAAGGCCGAAGCTTCCGCCTCAAAAACGCCCACGGCGAGCACGACCACCACCAGCCTTGTCACGGGCGTTCGCAGCGGTCTCTACCGCCTGGGGATCACTGGCAAGCGGGGGGCGAAGGGCAAGGCTATCCCGTCTCAGTACAACACAGAAACCACGCTCGGCCTGGCCGTTGGCGGCCTGCCGGGACCGCAGACCCGTACGATCAACCTCGAATAGCTTTGCGACCACGGTCGCTTGCTGATATGATGCGGGGCAGGGCTGGCAGGGTGGTTGCGGCATGAGCCCTCACAGAGTTTTCACTCGCGGCAAGGGAGCCAACGCAATGGCGATGCACGGCAGGCATGATGTGCGGCGAGACCGCAGGCTGGGGGCGTTTACCCTCGTCGAACTTCTCATGGTGATCGCGATCATCGCGATCCTGATCGGCCTCCTTCTGCCAGCGGTCCAATCAGCCCGGGAATCCGCACGGCTCGTCGAATGCCAAAACAATACCCGGCAGATGGCGATGGGCTGCATCCAGCATGAGATGGCATTGGGGGTTTTTCCCGTGGCATCGAGTTGGTACGGGTGGACGGGCGATGCCGACCTGGGGCCGGGCAACAAGCCCGTGGTCACGCCCGACTTCCCTGGCGGCCAGACTCAGCGGGGAGGCTGGCAGTACAACCTGCTCCCATACATCGAGCGGATCGCCCTGCACCAGCATGGCGCCGGGCTGACTGGTGAGTCGAAGCGGCGGGCCAATACCGAACGGACCATCGCCGTCATTCCGGCCTATGTGTGCCCGAGCCGGAGCAACCACCGCGTTAGAAACCCCGGTAGTCCGTTCGCGAACGCCTCAAACGCGAACTGGCCAGGATATGTCATCCGTTCGGATGTCGGCGGGTCGATGGGAAGCGGTGACGGCATGATCGTTCCAGCGGCCCGCTATTCCCATGACGTCGTCGACGGGCTTTCGAATGTGTTTCTCTGCGGGCACAGATTCCTCAATTCCCTGGAGTACAACACCGGACTCCCCTGCACCGGCGAGGGATGGAGCGTCGGCAAGGACTGGGACAACATGGCCGGCACATTCTCTGCCGGAACGGAATGGGGCGGCACAGGTTGCAATGACCTGCCTCCTGCCCGCAATTTCAACCCAATGCGTGACAACCCCGACAGGCCGTCCTGTGGCGAGATGCTACCGGGGTCGTGTTGGACGTTGGGCCATCCGAAAGGAGTCCGCTTTGGAAGCCCCCACCATGTTTTGCCGATGGCTATGGCCGACGGCAGTGTACAGGGCCTTAATTACGACATCGACGTCGAACTCTTCCAACGTCTCGGCAATGTCAGTGACTCAGGTGCCATTGACCAGGCTACGAATTGATCACGCTTCGGGAACTGCCTTTCCGTTGTCGAACCACGTGAACCCTCGCATGGTCCTGAGCATCCACCATTTCCGTTTTGGGTGGGGGCTTCTCGCTGCGATCATCCCGCTCTCGGGATGTGGGCCGCGTCGCCCTGAATGGATGATCCCGCCGCCCCTCGATTCCAAGGCCGTCACGCAAGCGGTGATGAAGGCTGCGGACGCCAACGGAAACGGCACGTTGGAGGAGAGGGAATTCGCCACCATCCCGGCCCTGCGTGGGGCGGTGAAGGAGCTTGACACAAGTGGTGACAAGCGTCTGTCGTCGTCGGAGATCGAGGCGTGGCTCATGCGGCTGAAGACGGAAGACCTGGCGTTCCACGAAGCGGCGCTGACGGTCACGCAGAGTGGGAGGCCCGTTGCAAACGTCCTCGTGAAAATCGTTCCAGAACCATGCATGGGGGCGGGAATCGAGTCGGCCCAAGGCCTCACCGACGCCACGGGCCTCACGTTCTTGACCATGCCCAACGGCCGCACGTGGGGCGTACGCGGCGGACTGTACCGCCTCGAGATTACGGGCCAAGGGGCAGACGGCAACCCGATTCCAGAGAAGTACAACACAGCCTCAAAACTCGGCCTCGCGGTTGGGGCTGGCTTGCCAGATCCGCGGACGCCCAACTTCGCCCTCGACTGACCCACCGTGTGAGCTCAATCCAGGCATAATGGGTCGGGAGCGGATCCATGGCGACACTCTACGCGATCAGCGGGCAAAAACCGATCAGAGGACGCCACGACGTTCCCGGAAGTGCCGAATTCAAGCAGGCGGGTCATTCCAAGTGAAACCCGGGCGTGACGCCGTCAGGGGGGGGGCTCCGACGGTGAATCCGAGGGTGGATTCCACGTTGTATTTTGCAGGAATCGGTCGCCCATCAACACCTTTACCAGTGATCTCGACGCGATAGATGCCAAAACGAACGCCCGGGGAAAGGGAACCCGGGATGCTGGGCGAGACATACCCATATTCGTCAGTCCGCCCCTCGGCGCCGTGGATGTTACTCCCCATGAACGCCTCGGGCACCAGTTTGACGGAAGCATGAACGACCGGCATTCCTCGACCGGTTCCTCCACCACGCCGAGATCATCACCTTCCAAGGCCGAAGCTTCCGCCTCAAAAACGCCCACGGCGAGCACGACCACCACCAGCCAGCCGAACCAAAACCAGCCAGCGCGCCGACCGGGAATCAACGGGATTCACACGCCCGCACGACTGATCAAACCGTCACAAACTGATCACAGCCCCTTGCATCTAGGACCGAATAAGAGGATTCTTCCACCCAGTACCCCCCACGTGGTGGCCGGTTTTGGGCGCCGATGAGTGGCTGGTTTTGGCGCGCCGAATGACAGTACCGGTGCTTGCGGATGCAGGCATGCGTTCCTTGGCCAAGCAGCATCGCCAGCAGCATGTACGAGCAGTAGTATCGATCCATGACGACGACGTCGCCCGTGCGGAGCGATCCGAGGAGCGTCCGAAGGAGCGATGTCTCGCCCGTCGCCTTGCCTTCGTAGGCCCCGAACGCGAGGTTCATGATTGCGCCGGTAGCGAGAGACACGATCGCCGCTGCCCGTGCAATTGGCTGGCCGATTCCAGGCTTTTGGGTCTTGATCTGCGGATACTTCACCTGATTGGCAGGCGTATCGGGCATCGTGAACGTGAAGCCGTCGACGAGCTTCGCGTGGTGCTTGTCCTTCCAAAGCCAGGCCGGCTCGGCCGCCTGCTCCAGTTCCTCTGCCACTTCACAACTGATGTCGTGCAGGGCACCGGGAGCAAGCTTGGCCCGAGCTCGACAAAAATCGCCCGTGTCCGCCGTCGGCGGCTCGAGGCCTTGTTCACAACGCCACAACACGATCCGAGCGACTGCCGCCTGGCACGCGGCCTCCTTGCCATCTCGGAGAACCTGCGACAGAAACGCCCACAGCACCACGGACGTGGAATAGATCGTGTCCAGACCGAACAGGCAGCGATGCTTCCTGCAAATACGCTCGATGCGTTCTGCGGAAAGAATCTGGCTGAAGGGGAGCCCTTCGCCGCTCAGAAAAACATCGACGACTTTCCGAAAACCGCTGCTGACGCGAGCCGAAGCCCCAGGTACTTCCCTTACCATGAAAAAACCCTCCTTGGCTTTTCACCGGAAAGTGAACCAAGGAGGGCTTCTTCATATCGCCAAGGATGGGCACTCAACACAAGACCAACGCCTGGCTGCGGGATCGTAAAAAAACACCGCCCGCAGCCCAAGGGCATTTTGCGCGCCGATGACGGCACGACAGTGCCATTCGGGCGCGGGGCCTAGCCATCGGTCCCAGTCGAAGCCCTTGGGCGGATCAACGGCTGGAAGCGGTGGGCTCGTGGGCCCCTCGCCCACGGCGCACTGGGCCCGCAGGAGTTTCCCGATCCGCCCAGATCGCACCAGCGCGACGGCCGTAATAAACCGGGCGTCGCTTCGCTGTCATGGGGAAATTCCCCAGCAGCACCAACGGTCGAGAGCGGGCGATCAACCCGCAGAGTCTCATGCGCCGCGTTTTCGACGGCTACGGCTCGGGGCTCTCTTCGGAAGGGCTTTCGTCGGCATTGCTTCGATCAAGGATCGCAGCGCCTTCTTGACCGCTTCCGGCGTCGAAAACACGCTGGAAATGTCTTCATCCAGAGCGACGACCAGGGGTGCATGAGCCGCTCGCAACGCGAATCGGTTTGGCTTGGACTTCGCGTAGTCGAAGCGATATTCGTCGCGAATCTCTCCCAGCTTTGCAGGGGTGGGCCTACTTGCGGGTGCCTTCTTCATGGTCTTTTCGCTCACGTGGGGTTGCTTTCCTCGCACTCATGATCCGAATCACATTCCCGTCGCGTTCGGTGAGTGCTACCAACAATAAACGACCTGGGATCGAATGACCGATGATGATTTCCCAAAGCTCGTCTTTCGAGTGTTCCTCGTCATCAGAAAATGACTGCCAGCGGATCGGCAAACACGGTTGTTACTTCCTCGAACGTGACGCCGTGTTTCGCCAGATTCGCAGAGCCCTTTCTCCTGTCCCACTCAAAACTCAGTGGCATATGCTCGACCTCGGGCGGGAATGATCGACCGGTCTTCCGCGGCTTTGTGAGTGGCACGGCCTGCTGCCTGGATCAATCACACGGCGCGAATGATCAAGTCTCGATGGCGTAGCCATCGCGCGGCTCGCGGGAGAGGAACGAGGCTGCTTGATCGTCTCCCAGGATCCGCTCGGCCGCAGGATCCCAGCGGATTTTTCGCCCGAGCCGGGCGGCGATGCCGGCCAGGTGGCAGGTGGTCAGGCCGCGGTGATGGCCAAAGACATCGGCGATCGGCTCCCGCCGGGCCGCCACCGAGGCAAAAAAATCGGCCACGTGGTCGACGGGCTCCCGCCCCTTCCAGATCTCGGCAATCGCCTCCGGGGGGAGGGGATTCGTGGCCAGGTCATCAACCGGCTTGCCCTTGAGCTTGCCGCGGTTCACGAAAATGCGTCCTTCCGTGCCCTCAAAGAGGATGCCGTTGTCGGTGTCGTGGCGGATCGTGAGCTCAAAACCGTCGGTAAACGTCGCCTTGATGAGGAATTTGGTGGCCGTGCAATAGCGGTCGTCCATCGTCGGGAAGCCACCCTCAAAGGGCACCGGGTGCTGCACCATGACGGGATCCACGGTCACGGGGCCGGTGTCGGTTTTGGCGGCGGCCCAGGTGGCGATGTCTACATGGTGGGCCCCCCAGTCGGTGAGCTTGCCGCCGGAGTAGTCGTACCACCAGCGAAACTCGTAGTGGCCTCGGGCCCAGGCCCCGGGGATGTTCTTGGCCCCAACCAAATAGCGATGGGCGGCGAGGGGCGCGGGGCCTAGCCATCGGTCCCAGTCGAGACCCTTGGGCGGATCAACGGCTGGAAGCGGTGGGCTCGTGGGCCCCTCGCCCACGGCACACTGGGCTCGCAGGAGTTTCCCGAGCCGCCCAGATCGCACCAGCGCGACGGCCGTAATAAACCGGCTTTCACTTCGCTGCTGGGTGCCCACCTGCACAATCCGGCCCGTCTTCCGAGTCACTTCGCAGAGCCTTTGCCCCTCCTCAATCGTGAGCGTGAGCGGCTTCTCGCAGTAGACATCCTTGCCCGCAAGCATCGCCTCGATCGCGATCTTGGCATGCCAATGGTCGGGCGTGCTGATGTGCACGACGTCGATCGCCTTGTTGTCGATCACCTTCCGGTAGTCACCCGTCGTGGACGGCGCGACCCCCTGCCAGCCCTTCACGATCTCGCCCGCCCGCCCGAGGCGATCGGCATCGACATCGCACACCGCCACGATGTCGCCATACTTCGGGAACTCCTTCCCAACGCCGTAGTCGCCGCCCTCCACCATGACCCGCTTGTCCCAACGAGCCCCGCAGCCGATCACCGCAATCCGCGGCCGCTCATTTGGGGCCCGAAACGCTGCGGCGCGGGCTACCGTGCCGCGGCAGGCCACGAGGCCCAGCGAGCCGACCGCCGACTGAATGGCACGCCGCCGAGAAAGAACACGTCGAGCGGTCATGGGGAAATTCTCCTTGGACACTTGAATCCACCGCAAACCGTGTCACGGCGAAGGCGGCCGATCACTGGCGGTCTCGCCTCGTTGCCACACAGCCCAAACCGCCACCAGAAGGTCAGGTTCGTGAACGTCGTAATACACGGTCAGTGGAGACACACTGAGGATTCGGATGTTGCTGACCCGCGACTCACCAACATCAAGCGGTGAAGCACGCAGCAGGGCGTCGATATCGTCCGCGGCACGAGTAACCGCTTGGCGATCCTCAGCAGTGATCCAGAGACTGGCCAGCTTGCGTTCTGCGGCCGGCCTCCAGATCACGGCAAACCTCATTTCGCCCCCAGCGATCTCCAGATTTCTGAAAGCGGGCGGCCGCCAGGCTCCTGTCGCAAGGCATCCAATTCATCTGGCGAGTAGGGACACTCGTCGGAAGCCAGCGAAATCGCAGGGACGAAGTGCCCAAGCCGGTGACCACTGGCATCAACGAATTCCACGGGCTCGACGAGTCCATGGAGCCTGGATGTGAGTGGATTGTCGATCGTTATCTGGTGCATGGACTCGCCTCTGGATGTGGGACTGCCCAGCGATAATGCTCACCCATTCCCAAGTATCGACCGAGCGTTGCCTACCGGTCAAGCAAACACAGCCCCGGAACAACTGGCGTTCATGCCGCAAAGCTATTTTGAGCCATTGTGGGTATTCTGAGGCTCACACCTGAGCGAACCATAGCCCGTGCTCTCGCACGGCCCTGAGAATTTTTGAGGAGCTTCCAACCGTGCGATTTTGGACTGCCGCTGCCCCTTTCCACTGTCTCGGTGCCTTGGCCTGTTTTTCGGCGATGACGGCGAGCGCGGCAGACTCCTTCTATAAGGAGCCGGCCCTCTTCTCGACCCGGCCGAGCGAGACCGTGTCGATGAACACCATCGACCGCTTCGGCCCGGTGGGCATCGGGATCGAGCTCCACCAACCCGCCTTCGTCATGAAGGTCGAGAACGTCGAAGAGGGCTCGCCCGCCGCTGCGACCGGCAGCTTGGCCAAGGGTCAGGTGATCGAGAGCATCAATGGCCAGAAACTCGCCGCGATCGATCCGCGCATCCAGCTTGGCACCATCCTTGCCGAGGCCGAGGCAACTGATGGCAATATCCGGCTCCTCGTGCGTGACGACAAGCCGGAAGCCGTGGCGACAGAAGTAGTCGTTTCGATCCCCGTCCTCGGTCGCTATTCCAAGACATGGCCGCTCGACTGCCCCAAGTCTGAAAAAATCGTCCGCGGATTCGCCGACTATCTCGCACAGCCCAACGCCGATTCCGGCTTCGGGAGTGTCGGCATGCTCTTCCTGCTCTCGACGGGCGAGGAAAAAGATCTCGAGCCGGTCCGCGCGTGGGTGCATTCCTTGGCCGACAAGCCGGCGCCGACCTACGCCTGGCACCTGGGCTACGGCGGCATTCCCCTCTGCGAGTACTACCTTCGCACCGGCGATGCCGCGGCCCTGCCGGTCATCGACAAGTGGGCCGAGGCCGCGAAGAAGGGCGAATATCTCGACGCCTGGGCCGGCCGTGGCGGAGTCACCCAGGTCGGTTACGGCAACGGCCACTTGAACGCCGGCGGCACCGCGGTGGTGACGTTTCTCCTGCTCGCCAAGGAGTGTGGCGCGAAGGTAGACGACAGCCTCCTTCATCGCACGCTCGTCCACTTCTTCCGGTTTGCCGGCCGCGGCATCAACCCCTACGGCGACGACCGCCCCGAGACCTCATTCGTAGACAACGGCAAGAACGGCAACCTCGCCTTTGTGATGGCGGCCGCAGCTTCGCTCACCCCCGACGGCGAGAAGTCAATCTATGCGCGGGCCCGCGACGTCGTGGCGATGTCGAGCTTCTACACGACCACCTTCATGCTCCACGGCCACACCGGTGGCGGCATCGGTGAGATCTGGCGGAGCGCCGCGATGGGGCTCCTCTACGACAAGAAGCCAAAGCAGTACCGCGAGTTCATGGATGCCCGCCAGTGGCACTACGACCTCTCCCGCCGTTTCAACGGGTCGTTCGGCATCCTCGGCGGTGCGGGGTACGACAAGGAGGAGTGGGGGACAGCCTACGCGCTCACCTACACCATTCCGCGCAAGACGCTCCGAATCACGGGGGCCACGTCGCGATTCGCCAAGCCCTACCAGCTTCCTGAGCGGCCCTGGGGCACCGCGGCCGACGATGCCTTTGAGTCAGTCGAGCCCGCGGCCTATGCCAACGGCTCGAAGCAAGACATATCGGGCGAGACGCTCGCACGGGACTCCTCGAAGCCGCTCATCTCCCGACTGAATGCCGAGGCCCCCGTCAGCGACGACGAAGTCCGCCGACTCATCCACCACCCGGAATACCTCATCCGCCACATGGCATCCAACCACGCGGCGGGGCTCACGTTCGACTACATGTTCCCGAAGCCGGGGCAAACGGTCCGGCACGAGCTGCTCGCCGAATTCCGCCACTCGGCTGATCCGCGGGTGCGCAGTGCCGGATTTCGCGGAACGATCACTGCCTTCGATCCGAAGGCCCCCTGGGCTGCGGAAGCCTTCGCCGACGCCATCAAGCGGCTACGCGATGCCGATGAATCGTGGTGGATCAAGGATGCGGCGCTCACGATCGTCGCCCGCGGCACGCCCGACATGATCGCCCCGCATGTCGATCTTCTGATTCCCTACCTCGGCCACCAGGAGCAGTGGCTCCAGAACGGGGCGCTCTATGCCCTCGCACCGGTGGTCACCGACCCACGGTGCTACGCGAAGGTGCTGCCGGCGGTTGGCAAGCTGCTCAAGACCTGCGAGCGGTGGAGCACGACCTCCGGGCCGGTCCGCCTCATCCGTGAACAGCTTGCCAAGGCAGGCCCCGAGGTTCGCGAGCTCGCTGCCAAGACCGTCGAAGCAGCGTTTTCTGACTACGCGGGCGTGAAGATGTGGCCAGGTGGCCAGAACATCGCGAGCGTCTACGACTCGCACCTCGAGCTGCTTGCCGCCACACTCGCCGACGTGCCGGGTGGTTACGACATCCTCTTCGACGTGGCCAAGCGGCGCTACCCCGACTCCCCGCTGCCCTACGCGCACCTCTTCCTCTCGGCAGATCCGGAGAAGCTCAGCCCGAAGCTTCGAGAGGTCTTGCAGCCGATCATTCGCGACCAGTTGGTCTACGAGTTCATGGCAAAAAACCGCGGCGGGATTCTGGCCTTGGCGGCGGCCACGAAGCAGTCAGCCTTCCCGGTGGGGCTGATCGATGACCTTGTGTCGCTCTACCAGAAGGCCGGGATCCACGACTACGACTGGCATGACTTCGGCCCAGACATCCGCGACGCCACCTGGAACTATTTCACTTTCGATCCACCCGAAAAACGGGCCTACGATCTCTCGCCCTGGCGGTACCGGCCCGTGACATTGCCGCCCGGCACGGAAGGCTGGTTTGAGCCGGGCTTCGATCCGGCGAAGGCCGGCTGGAAGAAGGGCCAGGGCCCGTTCGGCCAGTACGCGGGGGCCCTCAACACCGACCCGAAGGTGAATCCTGTTCCCGGCTTCGAGACGCGCGGAGACAAGGATCGATTCGGCCCACTCTCCGGCCGCGCCTGCCCCATGCCCGGCTGCGAGCAGCACGCCATCGCGATGCGAACGCTCTGGGACAAAGAAGTGCTTTTGATCCGCGGCACGTTCGACTTCCCTGAGGCCAAGCCCGGGCATCTCTACCGCATCCGCATCGGCACGGGCCAGCATGTCGGTAGCGGGGATGGGTACCGCATCTCTATCAACGGCCGTCAGCTCATCGAGGTGAATGAAGGCGTGGGACGGCGGCAAGGCGGCAAGCCGCGCGGGGCCTTCGTGACCGCCGACTTCCTTCGTGAGTTTGGCCACGGCCCCGTGACGATTGCCGCGACCTCGTTCCTCCGTTACGGCGAGAAAGCGATTGTCACGATGCCGCCGGTGCCCCAGGGCATCCTCAGCCTATGGGTTGAGGAGATGAAGCTGCCTCCGCTCGACACCGAGGCGTTCCGCAAGACGGCCACCTTCATGCCGATGCGGTCGTCGGAGTGGCAGGCCTCACTGCCTCACGCTTCGACAGAACCTGCCGATAGCGCCGAAGACACCAGCGGCGAGGCCGTGGCTGCCCCAGCCGAATGGTTTCGCTACAACGGGTCGTTCGTTGCGAATCCAGCGGTGATCGGAGCATGGAAGGTGCTCTCGGTCGTACCCACGCCTGATGATTTCGATCCGGCGAAGGGGCGCGACGTGAACAGGGCTCCGTTCAAGACGCTCGCCTTCCACGAGGGAGGCGACACGGACCACCGCGATTTCTTCTGGTCTGGCGAACGGCTCATGAATCTGGCCCGCAGCGAGGCCCTCGAGATCAAGGCCGTGTCGAAGGATGGGCGGGAGTATCTCTTCATCGAAGCCGGTGGCTTCAGCGACAAGAACCTGCCGGCGTGGCGGTCGCCGTGGATCGTCCTCGGCCGCCCCTGATCGCGACGTCACCCCCGCATGAGCCCCCTGTCGCGGAATGAACGGGAGTCAAGCCGCGGTCTATGGCGGTCATGGAGTCATGGCCTCATGAAGTCATGAAGTCATGGCCGCGTGACTGACCCAGCACGGCTCCGGGGCTTGAACCACCGCTTTCGGAGTGGTCCAGGCGCCGCTGGGCGTTGTTCGTGCAGCCGTTGCGGCTGCTGGGGAGCGATCTCGGCGCGATATCGCCGCTCCGCTTCGGGCGTGCCTGCCTGGCGGTGCTGAAAGGCACCGAAATAGGGATCAGGCGACTGCCAGTCGTTCTGAGCGAGGGCCGCACTCGGGCACACGAACACTGCCCCAAGGAGGCCAATCCAGAGCTTTTTTGCTGAGACGATTCCCATGGCTCACCAACCGTGAAAGAGAGAAAATAAAGGCCACCATCCGCCACCACCGCTGCATCGCGAGCACTCGCAAGGCTCGGTCTGCACCATCTCGACTTCATACTTCGGAACCCGCTCGACGGTTTCCTTTCCATCCACCTTATAGAACCGTTTCTTGACGTAGATGGTTCCGCACGGCGGGTTGCACCGGCACTCGGGCTGCGGCGCATGCCACGGGTCTCGGGCCCGCGCACAAGCAAACTCACACTTCATCGAGTATTCGGGCTTCTTCGCCTTCACCTCGTTCCACGAGGCCCGACACTGCGGCTCGCAGCACGAGCCGCAACTGGTGCCCGGCGTGCATGACGAGGCATCGGAGGCCATCACGTAAGCCGCCGCAAGCGCGAGGGCAAGACAGCACAGCCCCGACATCCATGTCTTGATGCTCATGACATTCTCCCCTGGAGTTCTCCTAAAAGTCGAACGCGAGCCGTGTGCCGAACCCGTGAATGCCGCCGCTCCCATTGAAACTGGGCCGGGCCGTGCCGTCTTTGTTAAACGGCGTGCTCGCGAAGTCGCGGTAGGTGAAGTCGTAGTTGAACTGCACCTTGGCGTTCGGATTGAGGAGCCAATTGAGGCCGAGGGTCATGCCATTGAGCACGCCGCCGTTGACCTGTCCGTCGCTGAGGCAGAGGTAGTTGTAGCGCAGGCCAACCTGCCACGCTCCTTCGCTGAGGTTAAACGGGCCACCTTTTCCACCACCTCGCACGGCGTAGAAATTGTTGTGAGGCACAGGACGGTCGAAGCGGTATTCGAGCCGGGAGTACGTCCGGCTTTCGCCGGTGAGGAAGTAGAGCACCTCGGTGTAGCCGCCCTGGTAGTAGACCGTTCCCACGGACGTGCCCGGCGCCGGCTGAAAGCCGTTACTGACAACCGCCCCCGCGTTGGTCGTTTTCGCGTTGTAGAGCCACGATCCGAAGTACTCGGATTGGAGCGACCAGGGACCGTTGTTGGCCACGAACTCGAGGCCGATCATGTTCTGCCATGTGCCTTGGAGGAGACCGGCGTCTGCGTAGAGCGAGTTGAGCGGTCCACTCGGCCCGTTTCGGATGGAGCCACGACTGCGGAACCGCACCGCCGTGATCTCGTCACCGATCGGCAGTCCCGTGCTCTTGTCGAAGGACGTGTATTGCCGCCTCGGCTCCATCGACCGGCCAGAAATGCCGAGGTGCATGAGCTTCCGCCCTTCGTCCTCGAACACCGGAAGATAGACGAGCCGGCCCACCGTCATGCTACCGCCCGAGGAATTGGAGAAGCCGAATGGATTCGATACGTTCTTGAACTCGCCGACCTGCCAGGCGAGGTTACCTTCCTCGTTGTTGTTGAGGATTTGGACGCCTGGTGCGAAGCCGTTATTGAAAGGCCCCTCAAAGGCATCCTGGCTGAACGACCGCTCCATGAAGTTGAGCCAGCGACTGCTCGTGAGATGCTCGTAGCCGTAGGGATCCTTCTGGTTTCCGACACGCACGATGCCGAGCACCGGCACCTCACGAATCTGCATCCAGAGGTCGGTGACGGCCGTCAGCGGTCCAGCATCGCGTTCCGTTGGAAAGACCTCGTTGTTGACGTTGATCTGGTTGGCGAAGTCGTATTCGCAGGCCCAGTCGTAGACTTCGTACATTCGGCCTTCGACGCGGAGCCGCGCCCGTCGAAAAGCCACCGTGTCGGCGAGCTCGGGATCGAGACCAGCCTGGGTGGGAAGCTGGTTCGGCCCCGCGCCCGCGGAGAAACCCACGGCATCGAACTGCGTTCGGCCACCGATTTTGACGCGGAAATCCTTGTTGGCAGACTCCGCCTGGAAAGTGTCTTTCCAGACGGACGTGAAGTTTTTGTCGGTGCCAATCTCGTAGGGCTCGGAAGGCTTCTTCGCGTCGTCTTTCGGCTTGGGCGCCGGGAGCGGCTCCGCGGCCTTGCCTGCCTCGAGCTCCTGGAGCCTGGCCTCGAGCTCCTCGATTCTCGCCCGATCGGCCTGAACGGCCTCGCTCACCTGCTCGAACGATCCGAAATGGTCCACCACGCTTGGCAGCGGAGCCTCAGGCCCCTGGGAGTCGTCCGCCACAACGAGGAACTGACCGAATTCATCGGCTTGGCTCGTGCCGACGACGCCCCAGGCGAGAATCGCCGCTAGCACATGCGATGGTGTCAGGATTCGCATCGAGCCGGCTCGGGGGTACGACGTCACCAGGGCGACGGCGGCACGGACTTCGTATTCCGCACTGTTGCCGCAATCGACTCCATCAGAATGATCGTCAAAGGCTCGTGCGATCTGTGTGAAAAAGCATCGCAAGCCTCAACGTCAAGCCCGCCATTCCGCCCCGGCAGCCCAATCCGCCAACGCCTGCCGCGGGGCTATACTCGCGGCTCTTTCGCCACCGAGGAACGACCTTTGATTCGCTATGCCACCCTGATCGCTGCTGCCGCCGTGGTGAGCGGGTCGGCCACCTTTGCAGACCACGATCAGCGGTCGGGCCAGCCCAACATTCTCTTCATAGCGATCGACGACCTGAACGACTGGGTTGGCCCCCTCGGCGGGCACCCGCTCGCCAAGACGCCCCACCTCGATGCCCTCGCTGCCCGGGGCACGACGTTCACCAATGCCCATTGCCAGGCGCCCCTGTGCAACCCGTCGCGGGCGAGCCTCCTGACGGGCCTTCGGCCATTGACCACCGGCATCCACGGCCTGGCCCCATCGTTCCGCGACGTCCCGCAGTTCGCCGATCGCGTCACGCTGCCGCAGTATTTCGCCGAGCACGGCTATCGCACGGCCGGGGACGGCAAGATTTTTCATACGGGCACGCGATCCGGCGGCAAGAAGGGGCCTGCTGATTTTCAGGAGCACGGCAATCACGGAGGCGTTGGCTCGACCCCGCCAGAGAAGCTGGTGACATCGCCTCCCATGAGCCACCGCCTCCTCGACTGGGGCGTGTGGCCACCCGACAACGACGACACGGTGAAAGGGGATTTTCTGGTGAGCTCGTGGGCCGTGGACCAGATCAACACGGCACCGAAGGACAAGCCGTTCTTTATTGCCGCTGGTTTTTTCCTGCCCCACGTGCCCTGCTACGCGACGCAAAAATGGTTTGACCTCTACCCCGATGACGACTCGGTCCTGCCGTCGATCCTCAAATCTGACCGTGACGACACGCCGCGGTTCTCCTGGTATCTCCACTGGCGTTTGCCAGAGCCGCGGCTCCCTCCGCTCCAGGACGCGAACCAGTGGCGAAACCTCGTCCGCAGCTATCTCGCCTGCACGAGCTTTGTTGACGCGCAGGTGGGCCGACTCCTCACCGCCCTCGACGAGTCGGGGCACGCCGACAACACGATCGTTGTCGTCTGGAGCGACCACGGCTGGCACCTGGGCGAGAAGGCGATCACCGGTAAGACCACGCTCTGGGAACGGAGCACCCGCGTGCCGCTTGTCTTCGCTGGCCCCGGCGTGACGCCCCGCCAGCGGTGCGGCCGGCCCGTGGAGCTTCTCGACATTTACCCCACGCTCGTCGAGCTCGCCGGCCTGCCACCCCGCGACGACCTCGAAGGAGAGAGCCTTGTGCCGCTGCTTCGCGATGCCTCGGCCCTCCGCGAGCGGCCGGCAATCACGACCCACAACCAGGGCAATCATGCGGTTCGAAGCGAGCGGTGGCGGTATATCCGCTACGCCGACGGCAGCGAGGAACTCTACGACCACGACACCGACCCCAACGAGTGGCATAATCTCGCGGGCCTGCCCGAGCACGCAGCCGTGATCGCCCAGCACGCGAAGGGGCTTCCGGCGGTCGATGTGCCCTGCGTGCCCGGCAGCGCCGACCGTGTACTCACCTATGATCCGAAGACCGATATTGCTGTGTGGGAAGGCACCCCGATCAGGCGCACCGACCCCCTGCCCACCACCGACTCTCCGACCACGAACGATTCCCCACGGAGCAAACGATGAACATTTTCCGCGGCTGCATGCCTGCCCTCATGACCCCCTGCGATGCATCGGGCGCGCCGGAGTACGACGCGCTCGTCGCAACGGGCCATGACCTCATGGCCGCGGGCATGTCGGCGGTGATCTACTGTGGCTCGATGGGAGACTGGCCCCTGCTGACAGACGCCCAGCGCCATGAGGGCATCGCGAGGCTCGTCGCGGCTGGCATCCCTGTGATTGTCGGCACGGGCGCCCAAAATTCGCGGCTGGCTGCGGAGCACGCGGCCCACGCCCGCAGAGTGGGCGCTGCGGGGCTCATGGTGATCCCCCGGGTGCTCTCGCGGGGCACTTCACCGGCTGCCCAGCGGAATCACTTCGCCGGCATCCTGAAGGCGGCGGGCGGCCTCTCGGCTGTGATCTACAACAGCCCCTACTATGGCTTCGAGACGAAGGCCGAGTTGTTCTTCAACCTGCAGGCAGAGTTTCCTTCGCTCGTGGGCTTCAAGGAATTCGGCGGCGCCGAGTCGCTCACCTACGCAGCCGAACACATTACGAGCGGCCACCCCGATCTCTCGCTCATGGTGGGCGTTGACACGCAGGTCTTTCACGGGATCGTGCGGTGCGGCGCGATCGGCGCGATCACCGGCGTGGGCAATGCTCTCCCGAAGCAGGTGCTCCGGCTGGTCGCGCTCTGCCTCAAGGCTGCGGCGGGCGATGGCGAGGCCCGTCGGCTGGCTGCCGAACTGAACGACGCCATGGCCGTCCTCTCGAAGTATGACGAGGGCCCCGATCTCGTCCTCTACTACAAGCACCTCATGGTGCTCGAGGGACACAAGGCATACGCACGCCAGATCTACGCGACCGACGCCCTTTCACCGAGCCAGGAGGCCTTCCTCGAGAGCCACTGGAAGCAGTTCCGCACCTGGTGGGACGCCTGGCCCGGCCGGGCCTGACCCTGAGGCATCCGCGAAGGGTTGCCCGTGCCGTAAAGCCGGCGTTGTAGGCCGAGCGCAGCCAGGATGGCGAAGCGGGGGCTACGTCGAGTGAGCGAAGGGCAGGATGCCCGCAGCGAACGTCCGGCGACACGACACGGGCAACCCTTCGCCGCCCCGAGTCACACGATCTCGATGCCGTCGTCGTGGTCGTCTGGTGATTGTTCGGGCTTATGGCGGCCGGCGGATGACAGGGGTGCGCGGCCAAAGTCGCGGGAGGGGTTGTTGTCGTCGGCACCGTCGCTGCTGCCGAAGGCTCCGAGGAGCGCGGCGATGATGATGACGAGGAAGCCCGCCGACGACACGAGGACGAGGGCACCGAACACCATGAGCCCGATGCCGACGAGATACCAGAGCGACGCGCTCCAGGTGGGCCCCGGCTCGAGCACGCTCACGCCCGGCTCGGCAGGGTCGTAATGGACCCGCACGGCGGTGCCGACCGGATAGCGGTTCACGGCCTCGCGAAACGCGGAGGGGTCACTCGTCGAAAAATGATCCCCAAACCAGATGCGATTCCCCTCGAGGGTGCGACCGTCCAAAACGTAGTCGTAGCGCACGTCCTTGCTGAAGAGCGTTTTTTTATCGTTCCCCCCCTGCTCCTCCCGCTCCAGCTCGGAATGGGTGATCTTGCCGTCGGTCGCCGGCCAGGTCGTGCTCGCGGCGGCCTGGGCCCGCGCCGGTTTTCCGATCCGCTCGGTGACATACCAGCCGCCCGCAAGGCACGCGCAGCCGATGATGAACCCGATGATCGGGTTGGATGGCTCCCGCTCCATGCCCGCCGCCTCCTCGTACGCAGTTCGCCGTGCCTGACCGCCAGATGCGAGCCTACCCCTTATCCTGGCTCCGCTTGCCGAGGCCGGTGTGCGCGACCACCTCGGCGGCAAGCCGCGAGAACGGCAGGCTCTGGAGCAAGACCGTCCCGTTGCCTTTGAGCGCCGCGAGAAACATACCCTCACCGCCAAACGCCATCGACTTCAGTCCCCCGGCCTTCACGATATCAAACTCGATCCCTTGCGTGAACGCCACGACACAGCCGGTGTCGACGCGGAGTGTCTCACCCTGGAGCTGTTTCTTGACGACATGGCCGCCAGCATGAATGAAGGCCATGCCGTCCCCCTCGAGCTTCTCGAGGATGAATCCCTCACCGCCGAAGAATCCCGCGCCGAGCCGCCGCTGAAACGCGATGCTGATCTTCGTGCCAAGCGCGGCGCACAGGAAGGCCGACTTCTGGCAGGTGATCGTGCCGCCGATCTTTGCCATATCGAGCGCGAGAATCTTGCCGGGATACGGGGCGGCGAATGCCACCCGCCGCTTCTCCGTGGCATGGTTCGTGAAGTGGGTGAGAAACGCCGATTCACCGGCCATCATCCGCTGGCCGGCACTCGCGAGCTTGGCAAAGAACCCCTGATCGGGATCGGCTCCGTCCCCCATCTTGGCCACGAACTCGATGCCCTCTTCCATGTAGTTCATGGCCCCGGCCTCCGCCACGACCGTCTCGCCGGGGTCGAGCTCCACCTCGACGAGCTGCATCTCCGAGCCGAGCACCTGAAAATCGACCTTGTGGCATGGCATGCAGAAAAGCTCCGGAACGGCGAGGAGAGTGGCGTCGGAGCGCCGACGCGAGCCGATGAGTGTAGCCCTCCGATTCCTCCCTCATACCAATCCGACGGTAGCGGCCCTCGGTCACTCGGATGTACGCTCTCGGCCACATTCTCCGGAGCCATCATGACGTCTCATTCACCCGACACGCCCCAACCCGCCCCTCTCGTTGAACCGACTTTTGCCGATGACCGCGAAGCATCCCGCTGGTGGTTGGAAAACGTCTACGCCGGTGATGACGCTGTTCAGCTTACGCCGCGGGCCGTCATCTTCGGGATGCTCATTGGCGGCCTCATGTCGGTCTCCAATCTTTACGTCGGCCTCAAGACCGGCTGGGGCCTCGGCGTCACAGTCACTTCCTGCATCATCGCCTACGCCGTCTTCTCAGCCCTCGAACAGATCGTGCCGGCCTGGCGGAATCGCCATTTCACGATTCTCGAGAACTACACGATGTCGAGTGCGGCAAGCGCTGCCGGCTACATGTCGAGTGCTGGGCTCGTCTCGGCGATGCCGGCGCTCTACATGACGACCGGCCGGCAGCTCGGGTCTGTCGAACTGGGCCTCTGGATTGGCGCCATCTCGCTCCTGGGCGTCTTCATGGCGATTCCACTGAAGCGGCAGCTCATCAACATCGAGCGGCTCCCCTTCCCATCCGGCATCGCGACGGCCGAAACGCTTCGTAGCCTTCACTCCGCCGGCGCTGCGGCGGTTGCCAAGGCCCGCTCGCTCTTCATTGCAGCTTTTGTGGGTGGTGGGCTCGCCCTGTGGCGGGACCTGCTGCCCAACATCAAGTGGCTCGCGCCTTTCGCATTCCCCGGGAACATTCCCTTGCTCCCCACCACTATGGGCCGCGACCTTCTGACAAGATTCACGATCGGCATCGAGGGGTCGCTCATCATGGTGGCCGCCGGCGCGATCATGGGGCTCCGCGTCGCCACGTCGATGCTCGTCGGGGCAGTGATCTGCTACGGCATCATCGGGCCGATCCTCGTCGAACACGGCATCGCCGAACCGGGCTACAAGGGCATCGTCTCCTGGGTGCTCTGGCCAGCTACCTCCATGATGGTCACGTCGGGGCTGCTCTCCTTCGGCCTTCGGTGGCGGACCGTTGTGCGTGCGTTCGGGGGGCTTGGGCGACTGGTCGGTGGTGCCGTCGCCGACCACCACGACCCCCTCGACCGTGTCGAGGTGCCTGCTCACTGGTTCGTCATCGGCACGCTCGTGACGGGCGCTGCCTGTGTCTGGCTCGGCCACTGGCTCTTTGGCATCAGTTGGTGGATGGGCATCCTGGCCGTGCTCGTGACCTTTTTACTTTCCATCGTGGCGGCGCGAGCCACCGGTGAAACCGACGTGACGCCGATTGGCGCCATGGGCAAGATCACGCAGCTCCTCTACGGCGTCGTGTCTCCGTCCAATATCACCACCAATCTCATGACCGCCTCGGTGACCGCGGGCGCCGCCTCCCATGCGGCCGATCTGCTCACCGACCTCAAAAGTGGCTACATGCTCGGCGGCAATCCACGCAAGCAGACGATCTCACAGCTCTTCGGCGTTGTCGCGGGCACCCTCATCTCCGTACCGGCGTACCAGTTCGTCGTGCAGCGGAATCCCGAAGTCCTCGGCTCAGAAGCCCTGCCGGCTCCGGCGGCCAAGATCTGGGCGGGGGTGGCCGAACTGCTTGCCGAAGGTCCGCAAGCTCTCCCCTTCGGCGCCATCGAGGCCATCGTGATCGGAGCAATACTCGGCGTCGTGCTGACGCTGCTCGAAGAGTTTTCACCGCCGCATGTTCGCCGGTGGCTCCCTTCCACCACGGGCCTGGGCATCGCTGGCGTGATCCCTGCGTTTAACTCGATCTCCATGTTCGCCGGTGCACTCCTGGCCTGGATGTTCGCACGCGCCACACCAAAGGCCGCCGCAGACTTCACCGTGCCGGTCGCCAGTGGCCTGATCGCCGGCGAGTCGCTGGTGGGCGTGGGCATCATCCTCGTGATCGAGGGGCTCAAGGCGGCTGGCTGGCTGTGACCGGCCAGCGCCGCGAGCTCACCGCCCGCCGGCGTCGCCCGTGAATCCCACCGTGCGGCGAATTTTGTACGGCCGCCCCGCTTCATTGACATGCACGATGAGCTCGGCGAGGAGCCCCGTGGCGAGCGTCTGCACGCCGATCACGATGAGGAGCACACCGAGCGTGAGCAGCGGACGATGCCCAATGCTCGCGCCCGCGAACCAGATCGCCGTGAGGTAGCCGCAGATCCCGAGCCCGCCGAGAAACGAGAGCCCTCCAAGCCAGCCGAAGAAGTGGAGCGGCTTGCGGTCGTACTTGAGCAGGAACGTAACCGTCAGCAGATCCATGAGACCGCGGAAGAATCGACTCACGCCAAACTTGGAGTGTCCGAACCGGCGCGGATGATGCTCCACCGGAATCTCGCCTACGCGATATCGACTCCAGGCGGCAAGCGCCGGGATGAATCGGTGGAGCTCGCCGTAGACCCGCACGTCGCGGAGCACCTCGGCCCGGTAGCACTTGAAGCCGCAGTTGATGTCGTGGAGCGGCACGCCGGTGAGCCGTCGCACCATCCAGTTAAAGATGCGGGACGGGATCACCTTGTGCCACGGGTCATGCCGCGTCTGCTTGTAGCCACTCACGACGTCGAGCCCGCTTTCGAGGGCCTCGAGGAACCGCGGGATCTCCTTGGGGTCGTCCTGGAGGTCGGCATCGAGCGTGAAGACGATCGTTCCCGTCGCGTGCTCGAAGCCCGCCGCGAGCGCCGCGCTTTTTCCAAAGTTGCCCCGCAGCTCGATGAGCTTCACCTCGCCAGGCCGAGCCGCGGCCAGCTCGGCCACGCGGGCGGCGCCGCCGTCGCGAGAACCATCGTCTACGAAAATTACCTCGAACGGCTGCCCCAGCGGCTGCATGGCCGCCGCGATCTGATCGACAAGCTCGCCCAGCGTGGGCTCCTCGTCCATGAAGGGGATGACAAACGAGATCATCGAGAGAGCCTGAACGAGAGACGCGGCGGGAGGCCTGGTTGGCCCGAAGGAACGCACCAACTATAACCACGGTGCGGTAATCCGTCGGCCCGCGTGCGTTCTGCGGTCGTCACGAGCCCGCCCTGCCGCGCCCGTTCCTGGCCACACCATGCCACACGCTCCCGCTTCTGACTCCGATTCTCACGCGGCACTCCGCCGGAGCGTGTACCTCCTGCTCATCGCCATCGCCGCGGGCAATGTTGCGGGCCGGCTCTTCGCGGTGAACTCCGTGGACACGATCCGGCTCGAGTCGCACATCAATCTGCAAACGGCCCGGAACCACACGGGGGGCGGGGAGCCGGTCCGACGCGAACTCGAGCGGCCCTTCCTCAGTGCCAACGACCGCAGCCGCTGGTGTACCGTCCGCGCCCTGGTCGAACATGGCACCTACGCCATCGATCGGATCATCGTGGAACCCAACTGGGACACGATCGATATGGTCAAGCACGACGGCCGCGGAAATCCCGCGCCGGGGCCTGACGAAGGCCACTGCTATTCGAGCAAGCCCCCGCTCCTCGCCACGCTCATGGCTGGCGAATACTGGCTGCTCCATCGCGTCACCGGCAAAACGCTCGGCAGCCACCCCCACGAGCTCGGGCGGATTCTTCTGTTTACCTGGAACGTCATTCCCTTGGTTGCCTACCTCGTGATCCTCGCGGGGATCGCCGAACGGTATGGCCGCACCGACTTTGGCCGCATCCTCGTTATGGCGGCGGGCGCCGTGGGCACGCTCGTGACCTCCTACGCGGTGGTGTTCACAAACCACTGGCCGGCCGCGTTCGCGGCGATGCTCTCCCTTGATGCGGTGCTTCGAATTGTGGTGGACGGGGAGCGGCGGTGGTGGTGGTTTCTGATCGGGGGCACGGCTGCCGCGTTCACGGCCGCCTGTGAGCTCCCGGCTCTCTCGTGGGGCGTGTGTGTGCTCACGCTGCTGGCCTGGAAGTCGCCGAGGACGACGCTCCTGGCCGCCGCGCCGGGTATCGCGGTGGTGGTCGCTGCCGCGATCGGGACAAACTATATGGCACATGGCACGATGGCCCCGGCCTATGCCCAGCGGCATGTTGCGGGAGGCTGGTACGACTACCAGTACCGCCGCGACAACCGCGTCGTCGACAGCTACTGGAAGCCCACAACGCCGAAGAGCAAGATCGACCTCGGCGAGCCCTCGGTGATTGCCTACGCCTTCGACGTCACGGTTGGACACCACGGCATCTTTTCGCTCACACCCGTCTGGATCGTGAGCCTTGCGGGCATCGGCATGGTGCTCCGTCGCCGGGCTGAGGCGGGAGAATCACGGTGCGCCGAGCGACGCGCCATCGCCGCAGCGATCCTCGCCTGCACCGTCGCCTGTCTGGTCTTTTACGTCACCCGGCCACTCGGAGACCGCAACTACGGTGGCACCGCCACGGGGTTCCGCTGGGTCATTTGGTTCACGCCTCTGTGGCTTTATGCGATGCTGCCAGCAGCGGACGCGATGGCGGGTTACCGCAGCCGCCGCCTGGTGGCCGCAGGGTTGCTCGCCATCAGCGTCCTCACCGCGAGTTACCCGACCTGGAACCCGTGGACCCTACCGTGGCTCCAGGTCTTCATGGATTACGCCGAAGGCCCACCAGGAATGTGACCATGCTCGTCAGCATCTTCAATGACGTCGTCGGCCCCGTGATGCGGGGCGCCTCGAGCTCGCACTGCGCCGCAGCTCTGCGAATCGGCAGACTCGCCCGCGATCTCATCGGTGGCACACCCGAAACGGTGCTTGCGGAGTTCGACCGCGCCGGGGCACTGCCGACCACGCACGAATCTCAAGGCTCCGACATGGGCCTCTTCGGCGGCCTCCTGGGCTGGGAAGCGTTTGATGAGCGGCTGCCCGATTCCACCGCCGCGATCGAGGCTGCCGGCACGAGCGTGCGCTTTGAGACGATCGATTCGGGTGACCCTCATCCCAACACCTATCGGCTCACGCTCACGCGGGGTGACGCGACCCACACGCTCCACGCCATCTCCACCGGCGGTGGCATGATCGAGGTCATCGCGATCGACGGGGTGCCCTTCTCGGCCTTCGGCGACTACCACGAGACGCTGCTGGTATGCGACGGCCCTGGCGGGCGCGACGCGGCACGACGGATCGCGGCAAAGATCGAATCGTTCGCACCGAGCTTCACCCCCGACACGCTGACGGTCCGGGACGGTGACACGCGTTCGATCATTCAGATCGAGACGTTCGATCCGGTGCCACGCGACTTTCTTCGCGATCTTGTCAGCGGTATCCCGTTCACCACCGTCCACGCCCTGAACCCGGTACTCCCCGTCCGTTCCCGCCGCGGAATGAAGGTGCCGTTCTCATCGGCCGCCGCGCTCCTCGCGGCCGACGCCGGCCGGCACCAGCCGCTCTGGCGGCATGCCGTGGCCTACGAGATGGCCCGCGGCGGCCTCACGGAGCGGCAGGTGATTGACCAGATGATTGAGATCGTCCGAATCCTCGAGGCGTCGATCGCGGCCGGGATCGCGGGAACGATCTACGACGACCGCGTCCTCCCAGCACAGACGCCGGGCTTCGCGGCGGCGCTTGCGGCAGGCCGGCTGGTCGGCGATGGGCCACTCAACCGGATCGTCTTGGCAACCTCCGCGCTCATGGAAGTGAAAAGCTCGATGGGTGTCATCGTGGCCGCACCCACGGCAGGGGCCTGCGCGGCTCTCCCGGCGGCCGTGCTGACGCTCGCCAACGACATGAAGCTCGATGAAGAAGCAGCCGCAAAGGCACTGCTCGCCGCGGGGCTCATCGGCGTCTTCATCTGCACCCCCTGGTCGTTTGCGGCCGAGGTGGGAGGCTGCCAGGCGGAGGGCGGATCAGCCGCCGCGATGGCCGCGGCAGCGATCGTGACCCTCGCCGACGGAACACTTCCTCAGGCGCTCGCCGCGGCATCGCTCGCCATGCAGAGCATGCTGGGGCTCATCTGTGACCCGGTGGCCAACCGCGTGGAGGTGCCCTGCCTCGGCAAGAACGTCATGGCCGCGGCCAACGCCCTGGCCTGCGCGAACATGGCACTCGCCGGCTTCGCGGAAGTCATTCCCTTCGACGAGGTCGTGATGACGGCCAAGCGAGTGGCCGAACAGATGCCGCGGGAGCTTCGCTGCACGACGCTCGGCGGTCTCTCCATCACGCCGACGTCGCTCGCGATCGAGGCCCAGCTCGCCCAACGAAAGAAGGCCGCCTGCGGTACCGGTGCCTGCGGCTGCGGCTGAGTATCAGTCCCGGTCACCATGCAGCGTGCCGTGCAGCACGCCTTGGATCGGCGTCCCGTCGGCCGCCGAAACCTTCCACTCGAGTGAGTAGCACCAGGTCGGTCCGAGGTCGGGCACGGCCAGCGTGACCCTCTGGCCGTCGCTCGAAAGCGCGGCCGACGACACCGCAAGATCTCGCTCGTTGAGATGATCGGAGCCGTACTTCTGCGTGCGCTTTAAATCCCAGGCGCGGATCTTCCAGGCACCCACGTCCGCCGCCTTCGCGGCAAGCGGCAGGGCAAAGTCGAGGGCGAGACTGCCGGGTTCGGCGTGCAGCCCGACCGGAATTGTGAGCGGCTTTTCTGTTCGACGCACCCGGAAAAACCCGCCCGGGTGCTGGCGATTGCCTGCCCAGGCATAGAGCCCGCAGACATAGAACTGGCCGTCTGCTGGATTGAACCGCCCCCGCATGATGCCCGTGGGGAGATCAGGGATCGGGAGCGCCACGAGACCTCCTTGCGAGACGCCTTGCTTGCCGAGCGCTCCGGCCGCCGGCTCGGTAAGCACGAGATGCACGCGGCCCTCACCGTACGAGAGCTCCAGAAGCGCGCCGTCGATCGGCGACCACTTTTTACTTTTCACCCGCACGAGCTCGGCGGGCGATCGGTCGAAGGCGTTTGTGATCCACATGGCCGGCGGGATCATCGCCGAATCGGACGAGTCGGTCACGTCGTGGTATCCGAACATGTTGCCGTAAAAACCGCCCTGGCGGACATGGTTGATACGGTTCTTCGGGTTCCAGTGTCCCTCCTGGTCGGTCACCCAGAATGTGCCGTCGTCTTCCACGCACACACCGTTGGCGGCGCGGAATCCATTCGCCACGATGGTTGTGGTCTTGCCGTCAGCCGTCACCTTCAAGAGCGTGCCGTGATGCGGCACCACTGCGGGGAGGCCATGACGGGCGCTCTTGGCGTAATAGAGATTGCCTGCAGCGTCGGTTTCCAGGCCCATCGCAAACTCATGAAAATGTTCAGTCACCTGGTGGTCGTCATTGAACGTGTCGTAGCGGTCGGTCATGCCGTCGCCATTGAGATCGACGAGTCGCACGATTCGGTCGCGGCAGCCCACATGGATGACGCCACCAATCACCTTGATGCCCAGCGGCTGAAAGAGGCCAGCCGCAATCCGCTGCCAGATGAGCGTGCCGCTCGGCGAGGCGATGCCCCGCACCTTCCACACGTCGCCATCCCACGAGCAGATAACCGCTTCGTCGGGCCCCGTAAAATCGATGCCCGAGAACCGCACCTGGGCATTCCAGGGATTGGCCTCGGGCGCGGAGAGCACATCTACCGCAAACGATCCTCCGTCACGGCCAGTGGCGATCCGCGTTTCGACGGTGGAGGCCCACAGCCTGGGCGCCGGCCGCCCCACGAGCACGCGTGGCGCCGTTGGCTTCGGAAGCTTCTTCGCGTGGGACGCAAGAGCGGTCGCGTCTGCCGCAGCGACAGCCACGGCAACGTCGAGGGATCGTTCGCCAGCGGGAATGACCAGGTCGATCGACCCGTTGCGGGGCACGATGCGGACGATGGATTCGCCGACGATGACAGCCGCACCAGCCGCACCAGCCGGCTCGGCCGCCAACCGCACGACGAGCTCACGCAGTCGCGGGCCGATCGAGAATGAACGCACGAGCACGGGGACCTGCTTCCCATCCTGCTCGAGCGGCGACGCGAGGGATGGCGATTCGAGGACCGCAGTCGCCCCCACGCTGTAGTCGAGGACGACGCCGCTCCTGGGCTCGGCCGATGTACCCCCCAGGCCCACATGGTGGATCGCCTTCATCTGCACATGCTCGCGAGGCAGCGGGCCGTAGGGTTTTTTGTCGCGACCGAGGGGACGCGGGTCGTCAAACGAGCCGGTCGCAGGATTGGCCCAGCCCGGCATCGTGGGCAGCGTCACCTGCACGTCGCCGGCCACCCGCGGATGCGCCCCGTGCCGACCGTCAAAATTGATGCCAGACCAGTCAATGAACTGCTCGCCGGTCCAAAATGCAGCAACTCGCATGGTGTCGAGCTCGTAGAGGGCCCACGCATGGCCGCGGCCCACGCCGCCGTTGCCGTCGTCGAGCCGGATGGCGAGCCCCTTGCGGGCGATGTTATCGGCTCCCTTGCCCACCTCGAACGTGCCGGCGAGGTACGGCCCGTAATCGTGCAGCCGCCAGGGCTCAATCATCGAAGGCTCTGGCCCGCGGCTCGTGCCCGCAGGCAGCGAGGCCACGTACGGCGGCGTGACGGCGGTATACCACTCGGGATTTCGATCCTTGAGAAATGTTTCCCGGAGATAGTGGATGACGTCGTACTTCTGGCTTGGCACCATCCAATTCTGTGGCACCATCATGCCGTTGCCATGGGTGAGCGTGCGGTAGATGGCGTATGGATCGCTGCCCGCCTTGAACTTTCCTTCGGCGAAGCGCGGCGCGGTGGGGAGCGACCCGGGAGCATCGAGCGTGCCGTGGCAGTTGGCGCACACCCGGCTGAACATTTTCTCACCGCGTTCGAGTGATTCCTTTGACTTCGTCGCGTCACTCCAGTCGGCGAGAAACGCGGCATGGTCAATGTCGCTTTCGTATGCCGCGGGAGCCTGAGCCGCGAGCAAAAGCGGATCGGGCGCGAGCTCCTTGGCCTTGGCCGGGCCGCCCTGTGCCACCGCCGCGAGGTAGGCGACCAGATCGAGAAACTGCTGCCGGTCAGCGAGAAGGTTTGCCAGGCCACCAGGCATGACCGACGCCTGCGCCTCCACCCGCTCGTCGATGGCATCAACGGCGATCACCATTTCGCGCCCCCCGGCCGTCGCGTCCCGAAGCACGATCTCTTTCTCGTTCTCGCGGGCGAGCAAGCCGGTGATGCTCTTGCCGTCATCGGTGATGATCGTCAGGCCCCGATACTCAGGCTGCACGACGCCCGAGGGATCGAGAACCGATTGCACGAGATGGGCTACGATCGCTTCAGGCGCGACCCCCTTCGGCATCGCGGCCAGATTCGGCCCAAGTGGCGACACGCCTTCGCCCACGACATGGCACTGCGTGCAGGCCATCTGCCGGGCATGGAAAATGTTGGAGCCACGAAGGGGGTCACCGTCGCGCGTCACTGCCGCCGCGAGGGTCGCCCTCTCCTCGCCCGCGAGTCGCTCCGCCAGGGGGGCCGTGTCGGCCGCGAGATGTGTTCCAGCCGCGGCCAGCCATCCCAAGGCCGCAAGACACAGAGCCAGGGCCGTTCGAGAACCGCTCATCATGTCACTTCCAACGGTGTATTCTCTGCCGCAACGATAGCCACCTCGTCCCTGCACGATATCCGCCAGGGCCCGATCAGGCGAGCCGCTCGCCTTCCACGACGGCCAGGAGCTGCTGGGCCAAATCGCTCGAGGCGTCGGCCTGGGCGGCGAGCTCTGTCGATGCGGCGGCCGTCTCCGTGGCACTGACGGCATTCGCCTCGGTCACGCGGCCGATCTGATCGACCCCCTGGGAGATCGTTGCCACCGATTCGGCCTGCTTCATCGCCGAGCTCGAGAGCTCGCCGATCAGTTCATCGAGGTTGCGGCTGCGACCGAGAATCTGACTGAACCTCGCAGCTACCGCCGCCCCCACGTGCTCTGCCGCGCGGCTCGTGACCTGCGACCGCTCGATGAGCTCGCCGCTTTCCCGGGTCGCCTCGGCGGCCCGGCGCGACAAGCTTCGCACCTCATCGGCCACGACCGCAAACCCGGCGCCATGCTCGCCGGCCCGCGCCGCCTCCACCGCCGCATTGAGCGCCAGGAGGTTTGTCTGGAACGCGATCTCGTCGATGGTCTTGATGATGCGGGCCACCTTGTCGGCCGCTTCGCGCGAGGAGGTAAGCGACCCCTGCATCTGCTCCATCTCGTCGGCACCCACCTCAGCCTCCTCGCGGGTTGCGCACGCGGTTTCGGCGGCGGTACGCGCGTGCGCCGTGGCCCGCTCGGCCATGCCGACAAGCCGCTGAAGAGAGGATCCGGTCTGCTCGATGGCCGCGGCCTGTTTCTGTGCCCCCGCGGAGAGTGCGTTGCCCTCGGTCGCCAACTGGCGTACGGCGTCGGCAATCTGCCGCGAGCCCCCATGGAGCGACCGTGCCACACGCCGGAGATCGCGAGCCAGCCCCCGCGCCGTCCACCAAAGCACGAATGACAGCACGCAGGTCAGCACACCGCCGGCGAGCATCACCTGGAGCACTTGCCGGGTGGCTCCTTTCATGACCGCATCCTGTGGCACAGCGACAACCAACCACCACGGCTTGGCGATACCGCGGGCTTTCACCGGCGTGGCCACGTAATAGACGGGGGCCTCGAGTACGGTTGAGAAACCAAGCCGCGCCGTTGCGTCGCTCCTGGCGCCCGCGCGGGCCTCCGAGAGCGACTCAAAGAGTCCGTCGGCCTGCGACAGCTTGGTTCCAACGCGGTCGGAATCGGGGTGGGCGACGAGCACGTCGGTATCGGAGAGCAGGATCGCGTAGCCGCGCTCGAACGGGTTGATCTCGCCAACGAGGTCGGTCAGGGTCTTGAGGTCGAAGTCGATCCCCGCGATCCCGACAAACCGGCCATCGACGACGATCGGGCTGACAAGCGACGTGATGAGGATCTCACGTCCCGCGACGGGATAGACGTAGGGCTCGAGCCATGCGTCGCGTCCGGTCCGCTTGGCGATGAGATAGTAGTCTCCCGCCCCCTCGATCTGATAGTTGACGAGCGGCTCGAGGATGATGTCACCGCCGCCGCGATTCCAGTAGGGAGTGAACCGACCACTCGCGTCGTGACCGGGCTTGTCCACAAATTCGGCATCGCGGCCATCGAACGCGTTCGGCTCCCAGAGCGTGTAGGTAGCAAGCACGTCCGGCTCAGCGGCGAGGGCCGCCCGCAGCATGGCGTTGAGAGCATCCCGATCGGCTTTTCCGCTTACCGTCTTGAGTCCCGCAAACTCTGCAGCGAACGTGCGCGACATCTGAAAGGACCGATCGATATAAGCACCGACCTGAGCCGCGTACCGCACCGCGGTCTCGCGGGCTCGTGTCTCGGCGTCAGACCGCGCCGCTCGCCGGGCATCGAAGAGGATCCAGCCAAAAACGGCGAGATAGAGGCCGAGGGTCGTGGCGAGCACCGGCACGAGCAGACGAAACGTGAGGTTCTTCATGATCGATGCGGGATCCGAACGCGTGAGCTCTCGCGGCCGCGGCTGCCGCGCACCGGGCCCGGTGCGACTCCGCCAACCCGCCAATGGTACGTTCGTCGCGGAGTGCACTTCGGCCACTCAGGCCTGAAATCGCCGCGCGGCCATCCTTCGCCAGCCGAATCAGCCGGCACATTCCTCGCCACCCGACCCTCGAGCGGAGCTGCGGCACCGGCGCGCAATGCCTGGGAGCCGGGCTTTGCCCGGCAACCGCAAGCCGAAGCCGACGCCGGTACGGCGGCGCCGGCGCGCAATGCCTGGGAGCCGGGCTTTGCCCGGCGACCGCAAGCCGAAGCCGACGCCGGTACGGCGGCACCGGCGCGCAATGCCTGGGAGCCGGGCTTTGCCCGGCAACCGCAAGCCGAAGCCGACGCCGGGACGGCGGCGCCGGCGCGACAACAGCTGGCGAAGCACCGCGAACGTCCGGCGACACGGCACCGGCACAGCGCCATAGCAATCGCTTGCGGGAACACCGCGTCTCACACCACGTTCTGCGGGGTGCCGGCGGCGAAGGCGCGGAGATTGGCGGCGGTGATCGCGATGAGGCGGGCGCGGGCGTTGCGGGTGGCCCAGGCGACGTGGGGCGTGATGATGCAGTTCCGCGCCCGGAGGAGCGGGTTGTCGGAGGGCGGGGGCTCGGTTGTGAGAACGTCGAGGCCGGCTCCGGCAATCGTGCCCGCGTCGAGCGCGGCGGCGAGGTCAGCCTCCACGACAAGCCCACCACGAGCGGTGTTCACGAGAAAGGCGGTGGGCTTCATGAGCGCGAGTCGCTGCGCGTTCACGAGGCCTGCCGTTTCGGGCGTGAGTGGGCAATGAAGACTCACGACATCGCTCGCCGCAAAGACTTCATCGAGAGTGACCAGGCGGGTGCCGTCTTCAGCCACATCGCCGGGCTGGCGGCGGTGCACGATCACGTTCATGCCGAGCGCCCGCCCCACAGCGGCCACGCCGCGAGCGATCCGGCCATACCCCACGAGACCGAGCGTGAGCCCTGACAGTTCGACAAGCTCCGTGTCCCAGTAACAAAAATCCTCGCTGGCACTCCAGCGTCCGGCCCGCACGCCTAGCGCATGAAGCCCGACCTGATTGGTCAACTCGAGGATGAGCGCCCACGTCGCCTGGGCCACATTCGGCGTCGAGTACTCGGGCACATTCGAGACGACGACCCCGCGATCCTGAGCCGCGGCAACATCCACGACGTTCACGCCCGTGGCCAAGACGCCGACGTATTTCAGCTTTGGAAGCGCCGCGAGCGTGGCGGCCATGAGGGGCGTCTTGTTCGTGAGCACGACTTCGGCATCAATCGCCCGTTCAACGATCCGCTCCGTCGGCGTTCGGGGATACACGGTCGTGGGGCCAATGGCCTCCACGGTGGCCCACGAAAGGTCGCCTGGGTTTGTCGTGTAGGCATCGAGGATCACGATCTGCATACGCGAAGGATAGCAGGTACAATCGCGTCCACGGGCTCGCTTCTCGTTCCTCCAGACGACGTTCCCTCTCGACACGCCATGCTTCGCGCGACGCCCATCATCGGCTGGCTCTGTCTCGCACTCGCCTCTGCGGCGATCGCGGCCGACGCGCCTTCCAGCGAGGCAGCGCGGGCAGCATACGCCTCGGCAGCAGCGCTCCAAAACCGCGAGGCCTGGGAGCTCGCCGCTGAGGAATGGCAGGCACTCGTCACGGCGCATCCCGCCGACCCCCTCGCTCTCAAGGGTCGGTACTACCTCGCCATCTGCCAGCTCAAATCCGGGAACTGGCCAGCGGCTGAAACAACGCTCCGGGAAGTCGTCACGAGCAAGGCTGACGCCGACACAAAACTTTCCGCGCGGCTCGAGCTTGGCCGTGGCCTTTTTCGCGTAGCCCAGGCCAAGCCCGACCCGCAGGTCTTTGCAGCGGCCGCGGCTGCCCTCGCTGAGTTTCTCCGTGCCGCACCGCAGCATGCTCAGGCAGCCGAGGCGGCAGCCCTCGCGGCTGAATCACTCTGGCAGGCGGGGCGACGCGACGAGGCGATTGCGGCCTGGCAGGCCTTCGTTCGCGACCGGCCCAAAGCACCGCAGATGCCTGATGTGCTCTACGCCCTCGGTGTCGGGCTCGCAGAGCAGAAGCGGCATGCCGAAGCAGAGGCCGTCCTCCGCCGTTTCGCGAGCGAGTATCCCACGCATCGGCTCGCTGAGGACGTCGCTCTCTGGCGTGCCGACATGGCGCTCGCCCTCGATCGCCCTGCGGAAGCAGAAAAGGTTGTGGCCGCGGTCGCCAGCAGCACGAGCCCCCGGGCGACCGACGCCCTCGAACGGCTTGCCGACGCACGGTGGGCCCTGAAGAATTTTGGGGCGGCCGGGGAGTCCTACGCGAAGCTCGCAGGCGGTCCTGCCAGTGCGCGCACAACGCGGGCGACGATCATGGCGGGGCGTGCCTTCGCTGAAGCCGGCCGAGGTGACGACGCCCGCACATGGCTTTCGGCTGCGGTCACTGCGGGTGGTGCCACTGGCCTCGATGCGGCCCATCGGCTCTGCCTACTCGAGCTCGACGCCAAGCGACCGCAAGCAGCGCTCGATGTGGCCACAAAGGCCATCGCCGCCGCAGGAAAAGCAAAAGACGCCGATCGTGCCGCGATCGCCGCCCTCGAGCTCGATCGGGCCGACGCTCTCTACGCTCTGCCCGACCGCAAGGGAGATGCGCTCACCGCATTTGTCGCCGTGGCCGATCGGTATCGCTCGTCGCCGGCCGCAGGGCCCGCAACGTCGATGGCGGCGCTCTTGCTGCTCCAAGCTGGCAAAGCCTCTGACGCACTGGATCGAGCCGATTCCTTTCTCTCGCAGCATGCGGCCACGGCAACCCCGGCGGCCGTGGAGGATGTCCGAGCAATTCGTGCCGAAGCGCTCCTCGCGATTGGCCGCCATACCGATGCTGCCAAGGCCTATCGCGACCTGGTCGCTGCGGCGCCTCAATCTGGCAAGGTGTCAGCGTGGCGACTTCGCGAGGCCACCGCCGTGGCAGCGAGCGGCGCATGGAAGCAGGCCCACGATCTCTTGGCCACGGTCACGCCCACGCTCACCGGGAATCGGCAGGCCGAGGCCATGCTCCTCGACGCGACGGCCCTCGTCGAACTCAAAAACCCACAAGCTGCGGCGACGCTTCTCGTGACGATCGACAAGGCGCACCCGAAGTTTGCCCGGCGCGACGAGACCCTGCTGCTTGCAGTACGGGCGCAGGAGGAAGCAGGCGACGCCCGCGCCGCGCTGGCCACTGCGGAGCGGCTCGTCAAGGAATTTCCAGATGGCACCGGCGCCGATCTCGCTTGGCATCGCCTCGGCCAGCTTCGTCAGAAGGCCGGCCAGCACGACAAAGCGATCGAGGCTTTTGAGCGGTCGCTCGCCGCTAAGCCTGATGGCCGCCGAGCGCCATGGGCCCTCCTCGCGACCGGTTGGTGCCATGAAGCGCAGGGGAGGCTCACCGAAGCCATCACTGCCTGGTCGCGTCTCATTGAGAAGTATCCCGACTCAACCGCAGCAGCATCGGCGATCGTCGCGCGGGCAGACGCCCGTGAGCGCACAGGCGATTTTGCAGGTGGGCTCGCCGACGCCGAGCGGCTTCTGAAGGACCACGGCAGCCTCGCCGAGAAACTCGACGCCGCCGCCGTGACGGAGGCCCGCTTCATCCAAGGGCTCTGCCTTGCGGGCCAGGAGAAGCATGCCCAGGCAGCGGCCACGTTCCGCAACCTTCTCGCGGATGCGCCCGACTTCGCCGCTGCCGATCGCGCCCTTTTCGAAATGGGCCTGGCCCTTGCAGCCGCGGGGAAGCCGGACGACGCGACGACGGCCTTCAACCAGCTCGTGAAGCGTTATCCGAAGAGCAGCTACGCCGCCGATGGCTGGCTCGAGATCGCTGAGCGACGGTTTGCCGCCGAGGATTGGCCCGCCGCCGAGGATGCCTACCGCGCTGCAATCGCCGCGGCCGGAAACGCCCCTGATCTTACGTCGCTTGTCGAGCAGGCCCGGCACAAGCTTGGCTGGACGCACGTCATGCAAAAGGACCATGCCGCGGCGGCCGAGACCTTTTCTGTCCAGCTCACGGCGTCACCCGATGGTCCGCTCGCAGCCGATGCGGCGGCGCTGCTCGGTGATGCTCTCGTATCGCTCGGCAAACCCGCCGACGCGGCAAAAGCTTTTGCTCTCGCCCTTGCCAAGCCAGAAAAACTTTCGTCCGGTGCGCTTCGGAGCCTGGCCTTCATTCGCGCCGCCGAGGCCGCCGCGGCCCGCGAGGCATGGGCGGAGAGCCTTCTGATTGCTGAGGCGTTTCTCACGGCATCACCAGACTCGCCCCGCGCCGCGGAAGCCCGCTACGCCGCCGCCTGGGCCACACAGAATCTCGGAAGGCTTGATGAGGCACTCACCGACTACCGTCGCATCGCCGAAGGCCCGCGGACCGAGCTCGCGGCGCGCTCGCGGCTCATGGAAGGGGAAGTGCTTTTTGAAAAAGGCGAACACAAGGAAGCCATCAAAGCCTTCTTCAAGGCGGCCTACGGCTTCGGCGAGCAGAATGCGCCGCCGGCTTTCCATCCCTGGCAGGCGCAGGCGACGTACGAAGCAGCCCGTTGCTTCGAGGTCCTGGGCCAGCCGGCGCAAGCCCGAAAACTCTACGCCGAGCTCGTCGAGCGTTATCCCACCAGCGAACACGTGGCCGCGGCCCGCAAGCGGCTCGCCGCGCTCGATACCCGATCAGAGGCCCCAGGAACAAAATCATGAGTGGCCTCGAACGAGTGCACACGCTCTGGCAGCTTTTTCTGGCCGGCGGCTTCCTCATGTGGCCGATCGTGGCGATGTCGCTCGTCGTCGTGACGTTCGGAATCGAGCGGCTCATCGCGCTGCGGCGTAGGCGGATTGTGCCGCCGGAGTTGGCGTCGGAATTGAATGCGCTCGAGGCTGGGAAATTCGACCCCCGCGCGGCCTATCGCATCTGCCAGGAGCATCCCTCAGTGGCCGGGCGGGTGATCCAGGCGCTCCTCGAAAAGATCGGTCGGCCGCTTCCCGAAATGGAGCGAACCGTCGAAGTTGCCAAGGAGCGAGAGGCCGAGCGGCTCTACGCCAACGTCCGCCCGATCAGTCTCGCCGTCTCCGTCACGCCGCTCCTCGGCCTGCTCGGCACGGTGCAGGGCATGATCCTCGCCTTCTACACGACAGCCAACCTCGAGGCCGGGGCCAACCGAGCCGCCGAGCTTGCCCAGGGCATCTATGTGGCCCTCATCACGACGTTCGCTGGCCTCTGCGTGGCGATCCCCGCGGCGATCATCGCCCACTACCTCGAGGGTTGCATCCTCAAGGGGTTTCGGCAGATCGACACGGTCATCGACGGCGTGCTCCCACAGCTCGAGCGGTTTGAGGGCAAAGGCCGGGTGACCTCCGCGCAGCTCGCCGCTCCGCCACCACCGCCCCGCCCCGCTCCGGCGCCGCCTCCTACTCCGCCGGCGCGTCCCGCCGAGGCTCGGCCATGAGTGTCACGATCAACAAAGGGCGGCTCAACACCGGGCTCGAAATGACGCCCATGATCGACATCGTGTTTCTGTTGATGATTTTTTTCTTGGTCGCAAGCAAGCTCGACGAGGCCGATCGCGCGATCGACGTCGTGCTGCCGGATGCTTCCGCCGCCAAGCCGCTCACGACCCGACCACGAGAATTTGTGATCAACATAGATCGCTCGGGCAATTATTTTGCCGGGGCGCGGCCTGTGCGGCTCGACGAGCTCGAGCAGCTTCTGGCGCAAGCGGCCGCCGACAACCCGCAGCGGCAGACGGTGATCCTTCGAGGCGACGAAGAGGTGCCGCACAAGTTTGTCGTGGCGGCGATGAATGCCTGCGTGCAGGCGGGGATCGACGATTATCAGGTGCAGGCGACGACCGACGAATGACCAATCCTGCGGCCACCGCCGCGGAGGGTGTGATGACCGATGACGGTCTCGATCGCGGCAGTTCATACCGGCGCCGACTCGCCCGCGCGGCCGCGGCAAGCTTCGCGCTCCACATGATCTTCTTTGGCGGGCTGTCGGTGTCACGACTCGACTTCGCGACCGAGCAGCCCGCCGATGCCGAAGCGACAAATCCGGAGAAGCGGAAGAAGGCGGCCGACTTTCGGCTCCAGGTCTCACGGTCAGCCACCGCCGAGCGGCCGGCGCATGAAAGGGCCCTCACGCTTCCGGTTCCCACCGACGCCGCACGTCCTGCGGAGTCGCGCGAACGCCCGACCGAACAAAGCGTCGCTGATCGGCGCGAGGTGGCTCCTGAAGCAGAGCCAACAGTGATGCCGTCGCGGACCGAGTTTGAGCGTTCGCGACCCGACGACCAGCAGGCCCCTAGCCAGCCTTCCGAAGCGCTCGAACGCGTGGCGGACGTCACGCCCACGGAGTCGCGGGCCACGGCCGACATGGCCGCTGCAGCGGCGGCGACCGAGTCGTCCGATGCAGCCGAAGCAGCCCCCGCGACGGCGCAGCCGCGAGACCGCGGCGAATCAGGGCCCATCGCGGCGCGGTGGCGACCGCGGGAAGTGGCGCTCCTCGAAAAGCTCACGGCCAGGGCGCCCGACGCCTCGTCGCTCGCCGCCCGTCCGGCAGCCGATGCCCCGGCCCCGGCACGCTCGACGGCGATCTCCCGGCGGTCGACCGCGAATGCTGCAAGGCCTTCGACGGTGCGCGCCGATGCGATTGCCCCGGCCCCAACCCAGGCGACGTCGTCCGCATCAGCAGCGTCACCGCAGCCGCGAGACACCGCCCGTCGCCCCGCGCCTGCAACAGCCGCGGCCAGTCGACCGGCGATTCCTGCTGCCGCAACCTCGCCGTCGTCCACGGCGATCGCGACCGCATCCCCTGCCCTCGCAAGCATCACTCGCTCGCAGGCCCTCGCGGGATCGACGGCGAGTGCTGCGGCAGGCAGTCGCTCGCCAGCACGTTCATCCAGCGTGAAGGCTGGCGAGGTCGCAGGGGCGGCGACCGTCGCCGCAGCGACCGGTGCCGCCCCCGCGGTGGCGTCGAGCGGTGTCGGTGGACTACTCGCACCAGCGGCCGCAGCATCGGGCGGGAGCCGATCGGGAAGACAAGGTGCGCGAGGCTCCGCGGCGAGCGAGCGCTCGGCGGCGGGTGGAAGCGCGCGGGCGGCCAGAGCCGCTGACGGTGGCGGCAGCGCCGACAACGCAGTCGCGGCAGGCACTGTCGCGGGCCAAGGCCGCGGAGCGGGCGGCCTCGCCGATCTCGGAGGTGGCCTCACGGGCGGCCGAGAAGGGCTTGTGGATGGCGGCGCAGGAACGGCTGCCGGCTCGCGATCACCCGGACGTGACACGGGGAACCTCGCTTCAGATCCAACCGGCTCGGGCGGCCTTGTCGCCGTTGACCCGACGGGTGGCGGCGGGCCTGGGCAAGGCGGTGGCCTAGGGCAACGCGGCGGCTCGGAGCTCGCGGCGGCAGGAGGTGGTGGTCCCGGAGGCCTGGGCACCGGCCTCATGCCCGCGGCGATGGACCGTGGCGGTCGTCGTGGCGGCAGTCGCTCGGCGGTGGCCTCGCGTGGCGGTGGTCGTAACCAGGGCGACGGCGCGAGCGAGGGCCTCTCGGTGTCACCCGCCGACATCGCCGCGGTGGTGGCAGCCGGACGCCAGCGAGCGGCGGCCTCGTCGCAGCCGCAGGGGCCGCGGTCGCTCGAACGCATCACAACTGCCGCGCTTCCAACCGATGGCCGGGTCCGCGACGTGGCCGAAGCATTCGCTTCTCGGAGCGGTGGTGGGAGTGAACCAGCAGGAGGCATCACCGACCGCGAGACGCTCGACCGCGCCCGGGCGATGGTCGATCGCGGGCTCGCCTTCCTCGTCCGTTCGCAACTCGCCGATGGCCGTTGGCGGCTCACCGAGTACGCCGGCGTTACCCCCGCCGACAAACCCAAGCTCGAGAGCGACACCGCGGCCACGGGCCTCGCGCTCCTCTGCTTCCTTGGCGCGGGACATGATCATTTTTCAGGGCCCCATCGCGACACCGTCCGCCGCGGCCTCGAGTTCTTGATGACCGTGCAACGGGATGATGGCGACCTCTTCCTTCCAGCAGACGATCTCTCCAACTCATGCGGCTGGCTCTATAGCCACGGTATCGCGTCCATCGCAGTCTGCGAGGCCGTGGGCATGACGGGCGACCCGCTCGTGAAGCCCGCTGCCGAGAAGGCCTGCCGGTTCATCGCGACGAGTCGCCACCCGACGCTCGGAGGCTGGCGGTATGTGCCCCGCACCGATGCCGATCTCTCGGTGAGCGGCTGGATGCTCGTGGCCCTGCGGGCCGGCGATCTGGCGGGCGTGCAGACCGATCCGGCGGCGCTCGACGCCGTGCGAATGCTCGTGGATGCGTCGGCATCGCCCAGCGACCCGACACGGTATGCCTACAACGTCCGCAAGGCAGACCAGCGTCGAACGGATCTTTCGGTGGCCTGCATGACGGCCGTCGGCACGCTCATGCGGCTGCACACGGGTGCGACGGCTGACGACCCACGGGTCATCGCGTCGTCAAAACTTCTTGCCGGGCTTCCACCGTCGTACGGCACGAAGAGCCAGCGCGTCCGCGACTCGTATCTCTGGTACTACGCCTCGCAGGTGCTTGTTCACACGGGCGGTGACGACTGGCAGGCCTGGTACGCCGAGCTGGTCGACACGCTCGAGGAAGAGCAGCGGAAAGACGGCCCGCTCGCCGGAAGCTGGGACGCGATGGGTGAGGTGCCCGACCGCTGGGGCGAGTACGGCGGGCGACTCTATGTGACGACGCTCCATCTCCTCGCGCTCGAAGTGCCCTGGCGGCATCTGCCGACCTACGCGACGGCGCCCTCGCGATAAGTCGCCTGGCGATGCGGCACGGGCAACCCCAAGCCGCTATCACTTCTTCTCGCGGAGCGCCCGGGGCAGTGGTGCGAGCTTGAGCCGCCACTTGGCGAACGGAAGATTTTTGTCACTGGCTGTGATCGCAGCCCCGATCAGAAGGCGATCGATTCGCGTCGTGTCGATTCGTGATGGGCCGAAGGCCGGGCTCTGGCCGACGAGCGCTGTCCCTTCCACACGCTCGACCTCGAGCGTGGTCCGCTCGCCGCTGGCCCCCAAGCCCTGCACGAGGAGGCCATCATCGTCGTGTCGAGGCGCGGCGTCGGCTCCCATATCCTCCTTGGGCGTGTTGTCTACGAGGTTCTCGGGATGGAGCCATATCAGCCGAACAACCGCCTGCCGCGGCAGCTTCTTCTGCTGACCCGCAACTTCGAATGTGACTTGGGAGCCGTCGAGCGCGACGAGCTTGCCGCGAAGGTAGTCGCCGGTTCGGAGCCGAACGACGTGCGTGGGTGGATCGGACTGCTGAGACCGAGGCACGGTGAGGAGGCGCTCGAAGCGATCTCGTGGAATGCCCTGGGTCGAAGCCGAGGGGTCAAGCTCGATCGCCTTGACGAGATTGCCCGCGACCACGACCGACTCACGACCCGCCTCTGCGGTTACGGGTGACCGCAGCCGTACACCTGTGGCGTCGATCCGTTCCACCGCCACGGGAATGAGGTCACCGCTCGAGAGCGCCATGATGGCGGGATACCCTGCCTGTGCCTCCTGAGCCAACGCGGCCGCTGCCACACGCGCGTGTGCCGCGAGTGCCAGGTCGAGAATCTCGCGATCGGCCACATAGAGAAGCCCCCGCTCGAGGGTCACCGTCTGAATCTCGCCATCGGGCGACTCGACCCGCACGCCCACCGGCGTGCCGACACGGCCACGGAGAAGATTCATCACGCTCTCGAGGTCAACACCTTTGGTCTCGACGAATGGACCAACCTTGGTCGGCTGCACGGCGAGGATGCGGGCGCCTGGCTCGATCCGACCGTCGCGGGCGGCCGCGCCGTCCTCGACCACCATCGTCACAATGAAGCCACCATCTTCGGCGGTACCGATCGATGCCCCCACGCCGCCGATCTCGGCCTGACCGGAGGCGACTCCGTCCGCTCGACTGCGCTTCGGGATGTACTCGACCTCCGCCGAAAGACTGGCAGCGCCGGATACGAAACCGCTGGCGCCAAGGCTTCCGGTGGGCAGCCACGCGATGCCTCCGCCCCATTCGGCAGCATCGACGATGCAGCCTGGCACGCGGGCATCACCGATCACAAGCATTCCCGCGTGGTTTGGGAGCTGGGGAGGCGTGGCCGATTCGAGCGCCGTGATCGCGAGGATGTCGGCAAACGGCACGACCACCGCGCCGGTGACTCCGAGCCTTCCCACCTCAACAGCATCGTCCCTCACGGCCATGAGGTTTCCCGTCAGCACGCCTCCCGCGTGGGTCAGGATTCGAATCGTGGCTGGTGGCTCGGATCCATCCGCCGTCGGGGCTGGCATCTCTCCACCCGCCAGGTCGATCGCCTCGACATCACTCAGTGGTACGGTCGTCGCTTGATCGGCCGTGCCCACGATGACCGAGTCGGATGCAGCATCGAGCGAGGTAATGCCGCCGGTGATGATGCGTCCCGCACGCGTCACGACCGCGGTGTCGGCCCGCTCCTGGGCGATCGGGTCGGGCGTCTTCCATTCGGTGACACGAAGGCTCTCGAGGCACACGTCGCCGGAGAGGAGCTTCACGGCAAATCGACCAGACTGCGGCTTGGGGCTCGTCGGTGGCACAGTTATCTCGACAACGTCCTCCACGCCGTCCACGGCGATCGCGAGCCGGCCCACGGTGGCGTCTACGAAGAGACTCATTCGCAACCGCCCCTTGTCGAGCGACGGGATCGTCACCTGCTCGTAGTGACTCGCTGCCTTTTCTTGCCTGATGATCAAGCCGACGTGGCCGAGAGCCGGCACCTTGATGAGCTCGAAACGGAAAGGCTCAACCAGCTTCCCATCTCCGGCCGCGATGGCCACCGCCAGCTCGGGTATCTGCTTCCATGACAGCACGATGTCGTACCGGGCCCGCGGACCCGCGGGAATGTCCCGCGTGATCATCGAGTTGCGGCGGTCGCTCGTCAGCCGAGCCGCCTCGTCCCGCCAGGTATCAGCGGGCTCCTGCTGCCAGCCCGCGAGGCCACCCGGGCCGACGTAGCCGGTCCCCTCGCCACCGCTTCGCCGCCGAATGGATGTCACGATCGCCCGGTCGATGCCCACCGCCGCGTCGTTCCCCGCTGGCTTCAGAATGACCGCGCTTGCGTCGATCGACTCGAGGCTGCCGTCGATCACATCGCCCCCGCGAAGGAGGCAGCGAAAACCGGTCAACTCCTGAGGGCTTGGCTGTGCCTTCGCCGCGCGGATCCCGGCAACGGCATCAAGACGAAATTCGAAGGGATCGAGGAACGCGGCAGACTTCCAGCGGAACGTTGGCAGGCCCGCTTCGCCGATGGCCTCCGTCGGGGCGAACGTACCCGGCAGCCTGGCACCACCAGGAAGATCAAGGATGAACGGATCCGAGGCCGCGGCGTCGGCCCGCACCGCGATTCCGGAGAGAGCGAGGAGGAGCAGGAGTGTCCACGCAACCCAGCGGCCCTGAACGGTGTGCGGCATGGTTCGATCATCTCCACTGTGGCGAAGGCACTCGACGCGAGACACTGCCCCGCCGACACGCATCAATAATACGACACCGGTCGTCCCCTCCACCACGGCAGGCGCAGCGGCTTGACTGATTGCGTATGCCGCGGCAAGACTACAGTCTTTGGAGGTAGAGCGGCTTCATGTTTTTCACCATGCCGTGCCCCGGCTGCGGCAAGCCGCTCAAGGGCAGGGACGATCTGCTTGGCCGGACTGCTCGCTGCCCATATTGCCGCAGCGCAGTCACGGTTTAGCGGCCTCAGGCGCCGGTGCTTCCGCCCGAAGCCGACGAGCCCGATGGCCCCACGGCCGCCACCTTCGATGTCGCGACCAAGCCCGCGAAGCCGTCTGGCAAAGGTGGAAGGTCCACCTCCGTCGGTCTGCCATCCAAGGCGTCCACAAAAAAGGGGGCTCCTCAGACCGTCCCCGAAGCCGCCTTCGCGGCGGCTGCTGATACGAACGTCAGCGGTCTCTGGGCGTGCCTCACCGCGATCACGGCCACAGCGGTCTTCTATCTCCTGCTCTGGCCGATCTCCTCGATCGGCGGAAAGCAGACCTACATCGGGCGTCTTTTCATCGGCACGTCGTCGTATGCCGCCGGCGGCTGGGTGCCGATCGCGGAGGTGTTCACCTTCTGCTGGGCTGGCGGGATGCTCGTCCAAAAGTGGTTTAAGATTCGACGCCAGCAGCGCGGGCTCCTCTATGACGTCCTGCCGCAGGAGCTCGGCGAGGCCATCACCCTCGACAACCTCGATCAATTCACGTCGCACATTCGCTCGCTCCCGAAGGAAGCTGCTGGCAGCTTCCTCGTCACTCGCTGCCTCCCAGGGCTCGAACACTTTCGCGTGCGGAAGAGTGCCTCCGATACCGCCACCATGCTTTCCAGCCAAAGTGACATCGACGCCAGCAGCGTTGATGCGAGCTACACGATGTTCCACGTGTTCATCTGGGCGATTCCGATCCTTGGCTTTCTCGGCACGGTGATCGGTGTGAGCGACGCCGTGGCGGGATTCACAGGAACGCTCGAAAGCTCGAGCGACATCGGCGGCCTGAAGACCGGCCTCAAGAGCATCACCTCCGGGCTGGGCACCGCTTTCGACACGACGTTCGTGGCCCTTTCGATGGCGATGCTCCTCACGTTCCCCGTCAGCAGCCTCCAGAAAAACGAGGGGGACCTCCTCGGCCACATCGACGAGTACACCAACGAGAACTTCCTCCGTCGCCTCGACGACGGTCGCGACGGGGGCGCCGAGCGGGGCTTGGGGGGCAGTCGAAGCGACGTGGCACGACTCATCAATGCGGCGCTGGCGCCGCACCAGGCCCAGCTCGATGCCTGGACGAAATCCGTCCAGGCCATCGGGGAAGACGTTGCAGCCCAGGTGAAGCAGGACTGGGAGGGGGTCGCGGCCACGTTCGTGGAGGAACATGCCCGGCAAGCATCGCGAATCCATGAGATCGATGGGCTCGTGAGCGCGTCCCGTGAGGGCCTCCTGCAAACGGTGGCCGACGTCACCGCCGCTCGCCGCGAAGCGAGCGAAACCATGCATGAGGCGGCGTCGAGCGTGCAGACGTATGCGGTGTCGCTCAAACGGAGCCACTCGGAGGCTCGAGGAGGCTGAGAAACGGGCCCGGGAGGTTGCACGCCTGGAGGCGAAGCGTCGTGAGCTCGCGGCCCTCCCGATCCTCGAGGCGCTTCCCGCCAAGTCTGTTCGCCTTCCGGACCCGCGACCAGCACCAAAGGACGTGAGCGAGGTCTCGGTACTCTGTCGCGAAGATCGCATCTGGGTCGTGGACATCGCCGCACTCCGGGAGAAATCGCTCCGGAGGGCCGATTTTGTGATTCGGTCCAAGAAGCTCGATCCCGATGGCTCAGCGGTGGCACGACGTTCATCGATGAGTTCAACAAGTCGCCCGTGAAGGCGGGTGCGTTTGAGATCACCCTCGATCGCGGCCATGGAGGATGGCCCCGCATGGTCCTCAGTCGGATCCCGGGACGCGGTGAGACCGTCGACGATGCGATGAAATCCACGGGGGACTTCGCTCGCACGCTCCGCAGACTCAAGCCCGAAACGCATGTCCTCCGTTTCTTTGTCTGGCCCGATTCCTTCGCGGCGTATCTCAAGGTCAGGGAAATGGCCGGCGAGCAGGACTATGCCGCTGGGTGGGAGCCAATGACCACCCCCGACGAGTACCGCATCGTCCTTGGCACCTACGTGCTGGGAGTAAAGCCGCCCCCCAAACCACAGGCTCCTCCCGTTCCGAATCAGAAGCCGGCGGCACCGCCCAATGTCCTCGACTGACCCCCGCGCTGAAGCGCTCGTCACGCCAACTCAAAAACCGCTTCGATCTCGACCGGCACGCCCAGCGGCAACGACCCCGCGCCAAAAGCGCTCCGCACGCCCACGCCACGGTCCGGCCCCCACACGTCCGCAAAAAGCTCGCTACAGCCGTTGATGACGTGCGGGTGCTGCGTGAAATCCAGGGGGCAATTCACGAGCCCCATGAGCTTCACCACCCGCGCCACGCGATCGAGGCTGCCGAGCGAGTGAACGAGCGTGGCGAGGATTGCGAGGCCGACCAAGCGGGCTGCAGCCTTGCCGGTATCGGCATCGAGATCATCGCCGACCCGGCCTTTGAGAAGCGTGCCATCCGGCTGAAACGGCAGGTGGCCGGAAACGTACGCAAGCGAGCCCACCACGAGGCAGGGCTTGTAGGCCCCCGCGGGCTTCCCGATCGGCGGAAGAACGAGGCCGAGGGCGGCGATGCGGGCCTGGGCAGAGTCGGGGAGTTCCATGAAGCGGTGCAGCCGTTGGGGACGTGGTACAAGAAGGGCGGCCGAGATGGCCCAGAGCCACGGAGTCTACCGTGGGCGGCTTTCAGCGTCAGCGTCCCAGGGGGATTGCAACAAGTCATGCGATGTTCGGCCGTCATGCTCCTGGTGATCTTCGCGGCTCACCGAGCTGGCGCCGAAGGGATCGCCCTCGATGAGCGGCCCGATCGTGTCGTCGTCGCGATCGACGGTCAACCGTTCACCGAATATCGTTTCGCGAAGGACGGTCTCCGACGACCGGTGCTCTTTCCGCTGCACGGCCCCCACGGCGTACCGCTCACGCGATCCTGGCCCGTTGGCCCACGACTGCCGGGCGAGCCTGACGATCATCCCCATCACGAGTCGCTGTGGTTCTCGCATGGCGACGTCAATGGCCATGACTTTTGGACCTGCCGTCGCGGTGAACGGATCGAGCACGCGGCATTCGAGCATGTCGGTGACGGACGCATCGTCGCCACGGCTCGCTGGCTGGCGCCCGATGGCCGCGTCGTCTGCACCGATCGCCGCGTGCTGGGGTTCTCCACCGAAGGCCTCGACCGAATCATCGACCATGAGATCACCATCACGGCGAGCGAAGGTCCGCTTGTTTTCGGTGACACGAAGGAAGGCACAATGGCCATACGGGTCCGCCCCGAGCTCAACCTCACGCGGGCAAAAGGAGGACCGCCTGCCTCGGGGCACTATGTCAACGCTGGTGGCGATCACGACGCCGCCGTGTGGGGTGTGGCTTCAGGCTGGGTCGATCTCTCCGGCACCCTCGATGGCAAGGCCGTCGGCATTTCCTGTTTCGACCATCCGAAGAATCTCCGCCATCCGACCTGCTGGCACGCCCGCGACTACGGCCTCTTTGCCGCCAATCCGTTTGGGCTTCACGATTTCACGAAGTCCCCCAAGGGTGCCGGCCGCTTTGAGCTTGCCAAAGCTGAGAGTCTCACCCTTCGACACCGCTGGATTCTCCACGAGGGGGATGCCGACGACGCTCGTATCGCCTCACGCTTCGCGGCATGGGCGAAGGCAGCCGACTGACATCGGGCTCCTCAGCGGTTGGGCGGCGGGTCGGGCTGCGCTCGGGCGGGCATCCGGGTCGCTCGGCGAAGACGATTCGACGGTGCTTACGATCGATCCCCACGAGTCCCCCAGTCACCGGATCGGCGGCGATTCCTTGCCCCGGAAACGGGCAGGTGAGCGCCTCGACGAATTCGAGTTGCGTCCCTTGCTGGGGCAGCGCGAGGCGGTAGAGCACTGGAAAGTGGTGGTGTGAAACAAGCAGCGTGTCGCCGTCCCATATGCCCCCCGACCCGCTCATGCGGTCCCAGTCGGCGATCACTTCCGCGGGGAAGGTGAACCGCCGCACCTCGCGGTTGAAGGTGCCATCGGCGTACTCGATCAGGACAGTGCGAGCGTTCTCGTCGCCATACCACGCGAAGCAGCACCACCACTGCCCCTCCCTTTGCACGCACCAGACAAGGCTTCCGGGCGGGCGATCAAAGCGGTGAATGACGGTGAGCGTGGCCGTGGCGGGGTCGAACATGCGAACATCGCTTTCGGGTGGCTCGGCCGGGTAGTTGGAGTGGGCACAATAGACCTTCCCTTCATGGACAAAGCCGCTGTTGAGATGCCGGGCGTCGGGGGCCGTGCCCGTGGCAACGAGCCGTCCGGTAGCCCGCTCGTGCTGCCCGACGGTCGTGTTCGAGATCGCGTAGGCATGGCGATCGGTCGCAACTGCGGCCTGGGTGGCATGCGGTGAGGCGATGAGCCGCGAGGTCGTCCAGCCGGACCGTCGGACGAGGCTGATCGTCGCGATGCTCTCGGTGGCGAGTGCTCGCAGCCGCCATACGATCACCGACTCGACCGTGACGCTCCCGATCGCCACCAGGGCGGTCACACCCATCACGCGGAGAGATCGGCACACTGAAGCCATCGTCGCCATGTCCCTCCGGCAGCCATCACTCAACGCGGACGCTTGGTAGTCCGCTTCTTGACCGAGGTCTTTGCGACGGCCGCTGACTTTGCTGCCACCGGCTTTTTGATTCCTGGCTTTTTGATTCCTGGCATTTTTGTGGCGGGCTTCTTTGAAGGCGTGCGTTTCGAAGAGGGTTTTGCCGCGGCCCTCACTGCTGCCTTCTTGGCTTTTTTCGGTGGGGATCGCCGGCGGGCACGTCGAGCGTCAATGGCGTTCGTGACTTCGTCGAGAAACTCCTCTGCTGCCTTGCGAAGGTCATCGGCATCGACAGGCTCGACCTCGTCGATGACGAAGATCGCGAGTTCCCCACGCATCTGCGCGTCCATCAAGGTCTGGTATTCCTTCAGCGTGAGGTCGTCGTGATCGTCGTCCTCGCTGGACAAAAACTCAAACCCGACGCGGGCCTTGGGATCCCAGCCGTCGATATGGAAAACCACCCCATACTCGGAAAATGGGACATTCCGTACGATGGCATAGCCACGACGCCGGAAGACGCGGGCCAGGAGCTCGCAGGCTTTGGTTTCGGAAAACTGGTCGGCGGACGGCATGATGACGGTCTCGGGGGCGGCTGGACGAACACTTTTTGGAAGGATACCCGAACCCACGGCTCTCGTGGCACTCCAAAAGGCCTGTTGCACGACGCGTGCGAGGCGGACGCCTTGTGTCTAGAATGTGGAAGGACCGCGGCTTCGTGGTTTCCCGGGGGCACTCGACGAGTGGTAGGACGACCCATGTTCCTTCTGGCATCGAGCCATCGAGCTTCCAGCCGCTTTATGGGGCTCCGTTCGCCGAAGTGGGTTTCGGACTGCTTTCATCCATCGCGCCTCGATGAACGAACGGGTCGGCGAGGCTTCACTCTTGTGGAATTGATGGTCATCATCGCCATCATCTCGCTCTTGGCTGCGCTGCTTATCCCTACCCTTCAGACTACCCGAGAGGCCGCCCGACGGACGCAGTGTGCCAACAACCTCAAGCAGGTCACGATGGCGATCCTCAACATCACTGAGGCCTCGAGAGCCTTTCCCTCGGGCACGACCCTCTTGAACGTGACGGGCACCCTCTTGGACGTGACGACCGCAAACGCTACGTGGTGCCGTGCTGGCACCACTGATGGGTACACACCGTGGACGGTCATCATTCTGCCGTTCCTCGAGCAGCAGGATCTTTTCGACGGATTGACCCTCGACATGAGTCTTGCAGGACGGTTCATGGACGATAATTTCGTCGTCCCTCCCTCGAACGGAGACGCCCAAAACATCGTTCCCCTGTCGGTGTTGCACTGCCCGTCGTCCCGCTACACGTCCGCGGTTCGCAATAACTATTTCGGCGTGCAGGGAGGTGGAGTTGCGGCATGCACCAACAACCCTCCCGGTACGGGGACGCAACGGTTTTTCATGAATGGCGTGCTCCACGCGAACAGCCGTGTGGGCTTCGCGAGCCTCCGCGATGGTGCATCGCACGTGCTGATGGTCGGCGAAACCCGCTGGTGCAGCCACCAGACGGCGCTGGGCGAACAATTCAACTGGCTTCTGTCGGGCAAGAGCGGGGCAGACGCCATTCCGATTCAGGTGGCGGGCATGGAGCAGGCCATCAATGCCCAGGTTTCGGAAGCCGGCAGCCGACTTCTGAACTGGGCCACTCGTGGCTTTGGCAGCGACCATGTCCGCGGGTGCTTTTTTTCGGTCTGCGACGGATCGATTCGATTCTTTGCGGATTCCGCCGATCTCGCGACCATGCAGCTCCTGGCTGGCCGCAACGACGGCGGCCTCATCCAGAGTGCACTGACCCCGTAAGCACTCGGATACGCACCCGAATCGCCATGGGTGCATCGGTCGCACGCAGCGGCTCGGAGCATTGGGGTGACGCGCATGTTTCCGGCCGGATACGGCCTTGAGCGTGGTTCGCTCCGTCGGCTACTGTCCCGCTCCCATTCCTGGAGCCGCCCACGCATGCCATTCGCACGACTTGGTCCCCGCTCGTTCACCATGCAGTTGGTGAGACTCGGGATTTCTGCCGCGATACTCGGCGTGCTGGCTGCCGCCGTGGCCTGCCCTGTCGGCCTGGCTCAAGACGCCCTCCCTCAATCACCGACGGGCACGGTCGAGGGGCACCCGGCCCTTGCACGATCGCCCCGGAACGCGACGACAGCCGAAGGACACCAGGGCGACGCGGTCAATGTGGCGCTCGTCGGCTCCGACGAAGATCTCCACCGAACGCTCGCAGTCGCTGGGTGGTATCCAGCGGATCCGATTACCCTGGAAACGTCGCTGCGAATCGCGGCCGACTGCGTTTTGGAAAAGCCCTATCCTCATGCGCCGGTGAGCGATCTCTATTTGTGGGGACGCAAGCAGGACGCCGCGTTCGAGCAGCCCGTCGGCAAGAGCCCTACTCAGCGGCATCATGTGCGATTCTGGCGATCGCGCGACCTGGACCGACAGGGCAGACCGCTCTGGCTCGGAGCAGCAACATTCGACGAGCGTGTGGAAATCAGCCGCACAACTGGGGGCTTCACGCACAAGATTGGCCCTGACATCGACAAGGAGCGCAACAAGATCTTGGTCGATTCCATTTCGGCACGCGCGCTGGATGGCTACTACTGGGTCGATCAGTTTCTCCCGGAGCCCGAGGGCAAGAACGGTGGTGGGGATCCCTACTTCACTGACCGGCGGCTGGCCGTCGGGGTCATCGACCTCCGTCGATAGCGGTGTGAGGCGAGCTTTGCGCTGCCGCCCAAGCCCGCGCGTGCGGCTCTTCTTTCCGACATGTGCAACCACTCACACAAAAACCTTCGACGGGAACAGCCGTGACGACATCCCGAGGCGATGACGATGCAGGCGAGGATTGGGAGGATGACACCGACTCCTCCGACGACGATTCCAGCGACGAGCCCACGATCCCCTGCCCCTGGTGCCGCCGCGCCATCTTCGAGGATTCGCCGAGGTGCCCCTACTGCGAGCGATATCTCTCCGAGGAGGACCGCTCTCGGCCAAGCCGACCCGCCTGGGTCATCGCGACGGCCCTGGTATGCCTTGCGGCGGCGCTGTGGTGGATCCTGCGCGGGTTTTGATGACGGCCAGTGGGTTCCACGCGCACCCGGCCATTCCTACTGCGCCATTTCTGCCCGCGCGGCCCGCAAGTGCCGGGCGTCTGCCTGGCCGAAGGCATCGAACCCGTCGTGTTCCGAGTCCAGCACCGACAGGTCCGCCTTCACTCCCTCGACGGCTTGCTGATACTGTTGTTTCGCGCTCTCCCCCCAGCCCGTGCGCAGCCAGCGACAGCCGGAAGCCGGCCCGGCCAGCATGATTGCCAAAGCAACGGCAGCGTGGCGTGAACTGGACATGGCGGCGCATCGTCTCCGGAGGTGGTGGGCGAGACTGTAGGATCAGCCACGCGTGACGGTCAACGGCGGATCACAAGGGCAATCGCATGAACGAGTGGGTGGCCTTCGCCATCGTGGCAGTGATCTGCGGGCTCCTCGCCGGGCTCATGCGAATGGCCGGCGCCGACGTGCCTGGGCCGCCTGATGCCTCGACGGATCGGAACAATCCACGCCCCGGAGGAACTTTATCGTGAACGATGTGCCCTGGATGGAGTGGTATCAGAGCCTGGCCAAGCCCTCGTGGACGCCCGCGCCGGGAACCATCGGGTTCATCTGGCAGGTTCTCTATCCCGTCATCCTCGGCACCTTTGGCTTTGTATTCGTGCAGGCTGCCCGTAAAAAAATCCCCTGGCTCGTCGCCGTGCCCTTTGCCGTCAATCTCGTGGCCAATCTCGCCTTCACGCCAATCCAGTTCGGGCTGCGGAATCTCCCGCTGGCCGCCGTCGACATCCTCGTCGTCTGGGGAACGATCCTCTGGATGATGCTCGCGATCTGGCGGCATTCCCCGTGGGTGGCTTTGGCCCAGGTTCCGTACTTCGTCTGGGTCTCGATCGCCACGGTGCTGCAACTCTCGATCACGTGGATGAATCGGTAGCCCCGCGCGACGCATTCATTTAACGCTTGGTCACCGGGTACACCCTGTCGGAGCGGCTGAGATTCGCGAAGGCGGGCTGGCAACGCCGGAACAGGAATGTCCGCCGGCAGGAATTGATTCGCTATTCAGCCGAGATCGCGGCGAGGAGGTCGATGCGTACGGCGCGGCGGGCCGGTAGCCACGCGGCCAGGGCTGTGACCGCGATGGCGGCGACGACGTTGCCGGCCACGATTCCCGGCCTGAGCCGCACCTCCAGCGGATGGCCGAGCAGCGGCTGGCTGGCCCACTGGATGAACAGGGCCGTGAACACGCCAGCGACGAGACCGACGATGGCCGCGGCCGTGCCCAGCAGCACGCTCTCCAGAACCACCAGCCGCACCACCTGGGATTTCCGCATCCCGATCGAGCGGAGCAGCCCCAGGGTCCGTGTCTTCTCCAGCACGCTCATGGTCACGGTGTTGGCCACGCCGAGACTGCCGACCACGAATCCCAAGCCGAGGATCGCCCACAATGAGCCGACCACGCCCCCCACGATCGTGTCGATCACGCGGCGCACCTCCCCGAACGACCGCAGCAGCATGGAGTGTTCGCGGGCGATGCGGCCAAGCGGCTCGCGAAGCTCCTCGGCCCTCCCGGGCCGGGCCGTGACGAGCAGGATGTCGGCCGACTCCATGCCGAGCAGCCTCCCGGCGGCGTCACGCCTGATGTGCAGGGACGCGCCGCCCGAGGTGTAGTCGACGACGAAGGCTGCGACCCGCAGCCGTGTGATTCTGCCGAAGACCTCGACGGCGACCTCGTCACCGGGCTTCAATCCGGCCCGCTGCGCGAGCACGGTACCCGCCACCGTCTCACCGCGTGCGAGCGCCGCCCGCACCTCGCCCTCCGTCGCGCCCACGGGCTCCAGCGGCAACGGCTGCCCGTCGGGGATGTCGCGGGCCACGATCACGCCCACCGTGTCCCCGACCCTCGCCGTCGCGATGCCGACGCCCTGCACCTCGGCAACGGCTTCCAGGCCGCGGACCTCGTCCTCGAGCCGCCGTGAGTCGCTGGTGCGCTCCTCCCGGGCCACGGATAGCGCGCCGGCGTTGGTGAGCACCCAGTCTGCCCGTAGCATCTTGCCGTACCACGACAGCACGTCATCGACGCTGCCACGGATCGCGTGCCCGAGCCCGATGCCATTGCTGACGGCGACCACCAGCACGCCGGCGGTGAGGGCGGTGCGGATCGGCTGGCGGGCAATCTGCTCCACGGCCAGTCGCCCCTCGATCCGCCAGCCGCGGGGCACGAAACGACCGAGGAACCGCACGAGCGGCACCAGCGCAAAGGGGGTGAGGGCCACGAACGCCAACAGCAAGGCCACGCCCGTGACGACCGAGAAACGGTCCGGCACCACCCCCGCGGCCAGCGCCAACTCTGAGGCCAGCGCGACCGCCGCCATGCCGGCCACCGCCAGCAGGAGCACGCGGGATGTCGATGGCGGGGCGGCTGCCGGCGCCGTTTCCAGGCCCTCTAGCAGGTCGATCGACGTCGCCTCCCGTGACGGCCACCACGCCGCGGCGATCGCCACCAGGACGCCCAGAATGGCCGACGCTGCCACGATGACGGGCGTCACCGCCCACCCTGTGGCGGGGGCCTGGAGCGCGCGGGAAATGCCGGCGGATATCGGCCCCGCCGCTGCGATGCCGACCACCACCCCCACCGCAGCCCCGGCGGCGCCGAGGATGGCCGCCTCAAGAAAGATGAGCCGACGCACCTGCCCGCCAGTCGCGCCGAGCAGCCGCATCAGCGACAGGCCCCGCCGCCGCTCGGTGACGTTCATGAGCATGGCGTTGCCGACGATGAACCACGCCATCGCAACGGTCAGTGCCGTGACGAAATCGAGACCCAGATTGGCCGAATGGAGCACGTCCTCTCCCATGCTGGCCCGTCCGGCGGGGATCTCCGCGACAAGCTGCTCCGGCAGCAGCGCCCGCACCGCGTCCAGCGCTTGGCTGCGATCGGCGTCCGGACCGAGCGCGACCCGGACGCGATCGACGACCGCCGTGGAGAGCGACATCGTCTCGAGTACCTGGATGTCAACCACGACCGTGGCACCTTCGGCGAACCATCGTAAAGACGCAGACTTGGCGATGCCCGAGATTCGCATCCGGGCGATTCGCCGCCGGGCAAAAAACAGCACCTCGTCGCCGACTTCGAGCTCCAGGCTGCCCGCCAGGCCGGCGTCGATGACGAGCTCGTCCGACTCCCGGCATGGACCGCCGGCCTCGAATTCCAAAAGGCCGGCGGCCGCCAACGCCTCGACGTCGACCCCCACGGCGATCTCCCGCAGACGGTTCTCCCCAACCCGCACGAGCGACGGTCGGTAGAAGAGCGGCACCGTTGCACGCACGCCCGGCAGGTCTGCAAGCCGCGGCACGAGCGCGGCGTCGAAGCGGCCACCAGACCGCGACGTGACGTCAATCGACGGGATGCCTCCGAGCGTTTCCGCGAGCCGTCGATATCCGGCCCGCGATGCGTCGGCAGCCGCCCAGGTCGCCACGACCGCTCCCACCGCCACCGCCACACTGGCGGCCGTCGCCACCGCGCGGCCGGGGCGATTCCGCCACTGTCGCACGAGCAGGGTGCCTAGGGTCATGTCGGGTTGCTTCCGGAGGCAGGTGTCTCACCTATCATTGGCACCGAGGGGCCTGCCGGCCATGGTGTCTATTATCCCAGGAACCAACCAGTCCATTCTGAAGGAGAAGCGTCGATGCGAGCGTTCTTTGCAGCCTTGGTTTTGTTCCTGAGTGGCCAAGGAGCCACCCACGAAGCCCTCCGGCCGCTTCTCGACTTCGCTGCTCCCAACACCGCGCAAGCTTGGCAGGCCGTGAACGATGGAGTGATGGGAGGAGTTTCAGACGGCCAGTTCAAAATCACCGACGAGGGAATGCTGGCTTTTTTTGGCACGCTCTCACTGGACAACAACGGCGGCTTTGCATCGATCCGGACCAAGCCCACGCAGCTCGACATCAAAGCCGGAGACACCATCGTCGTCCGGGTGAAAGGCGACGGTCGGGACTACGTGCTGAATCTCTACACGAAGAGCCGGCGCATGGCTTTCTCGTACAGGGCCTCACTCCCCACCACCAAAGATGAATGGACCGAAGTGGCCGTCCCGCTAGAGGACTTTGTCCCCACGGCTTTCGGCAGGCGTGTTCAGGGTATGGGGCCAGTCGAGCCGGACCAGATCAACGGGCTTGGCTTCATGCTCAGTGACAAGAAAGCCGGGCCGTTTCGGATGCACGTCGAATGGGTGAAGGTCGAACGACAACAGCCATAGGCAAGGTTCTTGCACGTCGTCAGGAGGGGCGACCATGTCGGATGACACCATCCGGCAGTTCTTTGCCGTCGACCAGTTGGCCCCCGGCTTCGAGCGAGCAGCTCACGCGGGCGTGCGGCGATCCCGATTCGGCCGACGCATCCACATCCGCAGCGCAGCCAGCGCTGCGAGCAAGGCGATACCCGCGAGCCCGAGAGTGGTCCAGTTCGTGTTCCTCGCCACCTCCTTGCCCATCTCTGTCGCAGGTCGTGACACGCCCTCGACGACCAGTTCCTTCGTGCCGTCGATGTAGGCCTCGGGGTTCGCGAGGAAGGTGATCAGTCCTGCCGAAACAGCGAGCGCGGCTTTATTTCGCCAGATGAAATCCATGGCTTTGTCGCCGTATTGAACAACGACGGCCAGTAATTTGTCCCCCTCATTGCCGGTGGCGATCACGCCGTCTTTCTGAAGCATCGCGATCCGGCGCGCCTGCTGTGTTCCGACCGAGTTCAGCGCGTCCACCGCCGTCTTTCCGTGGGCCTCGATGATGTCGTCGGCGATTCCCTTGTGCCTGATCATCGCCCGGGCGCCGTCATCGCCATACTTCACGAAGTGGGCCATGCCCTTCGGCTTCGAGATCAACCACACGGCATCGTCGCCGTAGCGATTGATCAACTTCACGGCGTCCAGACCGTGGTCACCCGCCTCCTCAATCACCTTGATCCCGCGGGGGCCCACTTTTCGCACAGCTTCGAGGCCCTCGTCGCCGTATTTGGCGGCCATCTTCGTCACCTGCTCTGTGATGGTCTCCGCCCCCTCGCGAACCACGTCGTCCCCATACCGCTTCACGAGAAATTCCACTGTCTCGGTCACCACCTTCGCTGGGACCGCAGCCTGGCCCTCCCTCGCCCCGCCAATTAATTCGCTGGCGACAATTGCCAGAGCCACCGTCCATGAGCAGATCTTCTTCACCATTTCAGTCGCTCCTCGCTTCAGCCAAGAGTGTCATCACAGCACCGCGACGAAGCTTGGCTCGCTCGTGCGCGTAGCGCCGCAGCTCCTCGCGCAGGCCCGGCTTGCCGCCGTCACCGTCGAGCACGAGCCTTCGCACTTCGTCGATCTTCTCCTCCATCATGGTCGCCAACTGCCCCCGCGGGTCGTACGTCCAGTCCCAAATCGTGGCGATGATCTGATCGACGATCACGCCCACCAGCAACCCGATCCCAAACGTCCACCAACTGGTGGCGGCCCCAGTGCCCACAACCGCGGCGGAAGTCCCCATTCGGGCCGCGATCATCACCACCACCGAGCTGACGATCACGTCCGCGACAGCCCGCCCAGCATCGACCGCCAGGTCGGCTCCGGTTACGTTGGCAATTCGGCCGCAGGCCTCGCGGTATCGTGCCTGCAGGTCGGGCTCGGGCATCGACGACAGAGACGTAGCGACCGGCAGGTCGGCCACGTCCATGCGGATCTCGACGAGCATGCGATTGTCGATTGCCTCGAGCTCAGTAACGTACGCCTCCACAACGCTCGTCATCGCCTGCGTGAGCTCGTCGGGGCCGAAGAAGTGCTCACGGAATGTCTCGGCAAGAAATGCTTCATGCTGCCCACGGATAAGTGCAACTTTGCTGTACCAGCCGAGAACGTCGTCGGCGAAGGCTTGGGCGTGCCCCTTGGCCTCGTCAAAGAAGCCTTCGAGCAATCGCATGCTGGTGTTGATTTGAGCCAGCGAGTTGGCATCGGCCTCGTCGATGCGTGGGCCCGCTCGCTCCTTCGCTCGTCGAACCGCCTCGGCCACCACCCGGGCTCGCAGGATGGCACGAATCGCCGCCAGGCCGACGGCCCCGACGGCTGCGCCGCCACAGGCAAGCCCGATCAGGACGCTTCGGCGCGGCAGTGCCTCTTCGTGATTGCCCGCCATTGTCGTCCACGCCCCTCCTCTCCCCGCCACCGCCGAACGACAGGCTACCCGGAAATTAGGAAATTAGGGACGGGAGCGATTTTGCCCCCACGCCTTCGGGCATTTCGCGTAGCGACCCTCGAGCAATCGGGCGCTCTCATCGGCCCAGTCGAGGCGAGTCCTCGTCCCGCGAACGGTGACCTCTCTCCAGCCAGCAAGCGGCTCTGTGAACATGACGATGTTCGCCGTTCCCGCTCGCTCATACTCGTAGTCCACCCGCTTCGGACGGCGCGACGTGCCCGGAATCGGCGATCGCGTCTCCTTGAGCAATTGCACCGGCTGCTCGTCCATGCACACGACGGGACGCGCCGAATCGTACGGGGTGGCGTAGGTCGCCAGCACTTCCTCCATCTGCGCGACAAACCCGGCGGCCGCTCGCGGCACGCCGCCCGGTTCATTGACGAGACCTTCAGCGGGTTCGTCCCCAAGCAGTCGAGGAACTTGCGGCACGGGTTGGGATTGAGCCGGTACGATATCCCCATCGACAGCCGGATTACCATATGGCTCAACGAATTCGGCTTCCCGATCAGGCTGACGGCCACTGCCTTGGGCGACCGCAACTCCTTCGAGTTCGTGTCCGATGGGTGTCAGCGATTGGCCGAGGCGGGTGGACTGAGAAAAACGTGGTGTGGCGAGGACGACAGATGTACGACCTGATCGGCGATATTCACGGCCATGCCGATGAACTGGTGCAACTCCTTGAACTCCTCGGCTACGAGAAGTCCCTGGGATCGTACCGTCATCCTGAACGCAAGGTGATCTTCCTCGGCGACTTCATTGACCGAGGGCCGCACATCCGACACGTGCTTGAAATCGTCCGGCCAATGGTTGAAGGTGACCACGCTCTGGCCGTCATGGGCAATCACGAGTTATCCGCTTTGGCGTTCCACACCGAACACCTTCATCGGTCCGAGGTATTTCTTCGCAGACGAGACAACAAAAACATCCGCCAGCACGGCCAGACAATTCTCCAAATGCCGGACACCTTGCTGGCCGATGCCATCGACTGGTTTGGGACGTTACCGATGTGGTTGGACCTCGACGGCCACACGTACCGGACTTATGCCCTCCAGTCCGACGACATAGCCTGCAACCTTGCTCTCGATCAAACTGTGATCGCAGCAGCCACACCGTACCCAACAACAGCCAAGCCGGTGTTCGTCGGACATTCCTGGCTGTCAGCGCAGTGCCCTACTGTTCTGGCCGACAACGTAGCCTGCCTGGACTTCAGCGTAGCCAAAGGCGGATTCCTGTGTGCCTACCGCTGGAACGGCGAGCAGAAGTTGAGCAACGAAGATTTTGTGTGGGCGAGGTAGCCATGGCAGATCGCACGCCCAATCCCGAGAAAGCAAAACAACATGCCGTCGAAGAGATCAGTGGCTTGGTGGATGCCTTCTGCCGGAAGCATCTGAATGAAGAATATGCAGAACTCTCTCGCTCACTTGTCGAGAAGTTGGCCCGTAAACGCCCGTCGCCCTTGGTGAGCGGAAAACCGAACACTTGGGCGTGCGGAATTGTGCGGACGATCGGCTGGGTGAACTTTTTGGATGACCGCAGCCAGAAGCCCCACATGAAACTAACGGCCATCGACAAGGCGTTCGGTGTCGGCGAAAGCACAGGCCAGGGGAAGTCCATGCTGATCCGCAAGATGCTGAAGATCAGGCCGAGCGACACAGAGTGGTCGCTTCGCAGCCGCATGGACCGGAGCCCGACGGCATGGAGGATCCAAGTAAACGGCTTCCTTGTCGATGCTCGGTTCCTCAAGCGGGAGATTCAGGAGGAGGCACTGCGGCAAGGGTTGATCCCGTACATCCCCGAACGACCGCAGGCAATGCGCGAAGATGAAGCGTGACCCTCCGCTCCCCACCGGGGCGAGGGGTTTTCCTATTCAACCACACGAGGAGACTGACCAATGGCCACGTTCATCACCACCATCACGTTCAGCCAGCAGGGCATCAAGGACATCGACCACACGACCAAGCGGGCGGCGATCTTTAAGGCCGAGGCGAAGAAGCTGGGGGCAAAGGTCAAGGAGATTTACTGGACGCTGGGCGACCACGACGGCCTTCTCATCTTGGAAGCCCCGGATGACGAAACGGCGACCGCCGCCATCCTGCATCTGGGAGCGATGGGCAACGTCCACACGACGACCTGCCGAGCCTTTACCGCCGCCGAAATGGACAAGATCGTGGCCAAGGTGCATGAGACGAAATGACCGATGCCCATTATCGGTTACTACGCAGAGTACCTGTGCCGGGATGCGATGGAGCTATAGTGAACGAGCCAATCACGATTGACCACCCAAAGCTCGTGAAGCTCCTTCAAATGGCGTACTCAGCCGAGAAGGCAGCGGCGTTTGCGTACATAGGCCACGCTGGTTCGGTGAAGAACCCGGACGACAAAGCGGCAATTCAGCAGATCGAGGTAGACGAGTGGCACCACCGAGAGGCCGTTCTCGCCATCATGACGCAATACGGCATTCAGCCGTCACGCTACAACGAAATCAAGTACCACGTCATCGGTCGGATTCTCTCGGCGAGCTGCTACGTCATCGGCTGGTTCATGCCCTACTACTTCGCAGGACGACTGGAGAGCGGCAACGTTTGCGAATACTTCATCATGATGCGGTATTTCAACGACCTCGGGATCACGGCACACGACGATGTGCTTTACGAGATGGGAATGAAGGAGAAGGAACACGAGGTTTACTTTCAGAAGGCGCTTCAGGACAATCGTCTCCTGCCGCTGTTCGAGAGAATCTTCGGCTGGGGCAACACAAGCAGCTTCAACGACGTTGACTTGGAGAACAAAGCTCCCGTCGAAGGATCAAAAGGATATTGCAAGCATCGGCCGTAGCCGTTCGGTGAAGCAGGGAGAGGAGATGAGTGAATGAAGGACGAGCCCCCAATCAAGCTCGGTCGCTACCGGCACTCCAAGGGGAACGAGTACACCGTCATCGGCACCGCCCGACATAGCGAGACGCTGGAGGAGATGGTCGTCTACCGCCAGGAGTACGGCGAGCACCGCTTGTGGGTGCGTCCCCAAGGAATGTTTTCAGAGACGGTGTCCGTTGATGGGCAGGACGTGCCGAGGTTTCAATCCTTGGGATCGTCTCGCGAGAACGTCGGCGAGAGCATCACGAACATCTTCGATGACCTTCCGCAGCACGTGCCCAAGGAGGTAGTTCAGACACTCATCCAGGCTGCCGACGTTCGCATTGAAAGGATCATCTCGCACGGTCACGCTTCAGCTCCAGACTTCTGGTACGACCAACCCCAGCACGAATGGGTGATCGTCTTAAAGGGAGCGGCAAGGCTCGAGTTCGAGGACGGGATGATCGCGATGAAGCCCGGTGATTTCATCAACATTGCGGCGTTTCGAAAGCACCGAGTCGATTGGACGACGCCGGATGAACCGACCGTGTGGCTTGGGGTGCGATACCGGGATCACGGATGAGACGCCGTCGCCTACACTCAGTGAGTGCCGCGCAGATGGGCGGGTGTGCCGCTCTTGGTCCTTCGGGGTTTTCTGGGGGGTATGCGCGGGGCAATCTGTTATTTTTGTCAATCGACTGAATCCGCTTCGACCACCAACCGGAACACCACGAAGGAAATGAGAATGGTCACTCCTCACCTCTTCAGACTTGCCGGCGTGGGCGTCGCAGCTATCACCCTCGCGTTTGCCGCCAGTGCCTGGTCGCAAAAAGGCAATGCCGCGCCGGGCGCTCAGGCCTCCTACTATCCGTCGAGCAAGAAGCCGATCTTCAACCCCTTCCCCGATGTCACCGACAAGAAGCCGTGGCTGGTGCGGAACTTTGGCCCGGTGGGCATCGGCATCAACCTGACCCGCCCGGGCATGACGATGCAGATCCACAATGTGGAGAAGGGTTCCCCCGCGGAGGCCACCGGCAAGCTGCAGAAAGGCCAGGTCATCGAGAGCATCAATGGCAAGGTGCTCGAGGACCAGGATCCCCGCATCATGCTCGGCGACATCATCACCGAGGCCGAGGCGAAGGACGGGAAAGTCGTTTTGAAAATTAGGGATCTGGGGAACGATTCGGGCGACGTGGTGGTCACCATTCCGGTGATGGGCAGCTATGCCAAGACCTGGCCGGTGAACTGCCCGAAGTCCGACAAGATCGTGAGGCAGCTCGCGGATGTGCTGGCGAAGGACGATCAGCCGAAATGGGGATCGGTGATCTTCCTGCTCTCCACGGGCGAGGCGAAAGACCTGGAGGTGGTCCGCCGCTGGATGAAGGACATCAAAACAATCGGCGGACTGAACTGGGAAAAAGGCTACAAGGGGCCGGGGCTGTGCGAGTACTACTTGCGCACCGGAGACCAGAGCGTGCTGCCGGTCATCAAGAAAATGACGGAAGAGCTGAAGGTGCACATGTACAGCGGTGGCTGGAGCGGTCGCGGCGCTCCGGCGGCCTTCACATATTCCACCGGCTCGGGACAGCTACACGCCGCCGGCGTGCACTGCATGACCTTCCTGGTGATGGCCAAGCTCTGTGGCGTGGACGTGGATGACTACCTGTTCGACGAGACGTTCAAGCAGTTTTATCGTTTTGCTGGCCACGGCAATGTCGCTTACGGCAACGGCTTGCCGGAGGGGGGCTTTCGCGACAACGGCAAGACCGGTGGCCTGGCGCTTGCGATGGAGGCGGCGGCGCTGGTCGATCCCGCTGCCGAGCAGTCTGTGTACGCCCGGGCGCGGGACAACTCCGCGATGAAGTCCTTCTACGCCACCAACTGGTTTCACGCCGCCCACACCGGCGGCGGCATGGGCGAGATCTGGCATCACGCGGCCATCAGCCAGATGCGCGAGAAACGCCCAGTGCCCTATCGCTCGTTCCTCGACACCCGGCGCTGGGTGATGGACCTTTCCCGCCGTTTCGATGGCAGCATCGGCATCGCCGGCATGGACGACCGCTACGACCGCTCCGCCACCGAAGACACCATGGCATGGGGCACCTACTTCGCGCTGACCTACACCTACCCGCGGAAACACCTCCAGCTCTTCGGCGCTCCCCGCAGCACGTGGGCGAAAACAGCCCCCCTACCCCGCCCCTGGGGCAATGCGGCCGATGATGTCTTCCACTCGATCGAGCCGATTCCAGCCGATCCGCCTGCGCTCGGGAGCGGTCCGCTCACGCTCGAGGAGTTGAAAAACGAAAAGGTCGAGACTGATGCCTCCTTGCCAGTCATCGCCGCGCTGGGCTCACCGAGCCTCACGGACCAAACCCTGCTGCGATACATCCATCACCCGGAATACGACATCCGCAGCATGGCGATGGACCAGGTGGTGCGGCGCGGCAAGGTGGAAATGGTCGAGCAGCTTTTGAAATCCAGTGATCCGCGGCTGCGGCAGGCTGGCTTGCTTGCGCTGACCGGCATGTTTAAGGGCAGCCCGCTCCCGCGGGACAAGGTCACGCCGGAGATGGACGCGCTGGTGGTCAAGATCCTCAATGATCCAAACGAATCGTGGTGGGGGGCGCTGCACGCCATCGAGGCCCTGGGCCGCACGACCCCGAAGCTCATCGCCCAAAACCGGGGGCGACTGCTTGAGTTCCTGGATTACGACTGCACGTGGATCCAGACCGCCGCGGTATGCACCCTGGCCAAGATCGCCGCCGAGCCTGACCACTACAAAACGCTGCTACCGGTGCTCGTGAAGAAATACACGTCGTTCCGCGTGGACTCGGCGTCCGGTCGCAGCGCACAGGCGATCGCTGATGCGATGAAGGCCGCCAGTCCGGAGGTGAAGGTTTTTGCCGATCCGCTGCTCAGAGACACATTCGCGGCTCTGCCGGACGTGATCCGGGAGCCCCATACGAATGCCGTCCTGGGCGGCGGCGCGCAAACGATCCGCTCGCGTCTGGGCACGATCGTGCAGCTCGTGCCGGGCGGAGAGGCGTTCGTGAAGGAACTGCCCCGCACGACGTTGGCCTCCTACAAGAGCGGCAAAGATTCCGACATGTATGCCTACAGCGGCACGTTCACTCCAAACCCGAAGGTGCTCGGCACCTGGGCTTGGGCGGTGTATCCAGCGCCAAACAATCCCTCAGAGATCGAACCCCGCATCAACGCGTTCCTGAAGGCCAAAGCCGCCAACCCAGGTGCCAAGGTAGAGAAGCCCAAGGACGTGATCCAGTTGATCGAAGGTGGAAAGGTGGCCAAATCGAAATTCTTCGGTGGCTATTTTTGGTCGGGTGACATGCTGATCGGCGTCAATGACGACCAGGCGCTCAAGATGGAGGTGAGAACCATGGGCGGCCGGGATTTCCTCCTCATCGAACGCGGCGGCTTCAATGCCCCGCCCGACAGCGATGAGGTGAAGGAAATTCCTACAGACTGGCACTGCGGGTATCACGTCTATGTGAGGCAGAACTGATCGCCAACCACGGCCCAATGGCATTCCCAACCAGTTCGCCGTCACCAGCGAGCTGATGTTCACCCTGCGGCTTTATGAGCCGTTCCGCGGCCTGAGGAAGTGATCCCAGCGGCCGGGATCGCGTTTTTTGCGTCCCCGGAAAAATTGGATTAGATTATCGCCTGACTTGGGGAAAGGTATCTGTTGCCTTGCTCCGGGCGTGGGGACCATCTACTGCCTTCTCGGAGCGGCTCCATGACGCCCTTCTCGGTCCGTTCCATGTTTCGTCGTGCTTTTGGCGAGCGCCGCAAGGTGAGGCTGGTTCGGCGGCGACCGCGACTGGCCATCGAGCGTCTCGAGAACCGGCTCGCGCTGGCGGTTACGAGTTTCTCGTTCGGTGTGCTCACCGTCGATTTGAATGCCGCGAGCGAAGCCTTCACTCTGAGCAACAACGGCACGAACATCACGCTCGCGAGCAGCGCGCTCATCACGGGCGCCGGCCCGTCATTCACCACGGCAAACGTCAACAGGATTGTCTTCTCGGACACCGGTGCCCTGGCAGGCCAGTCGCTTGCGTTCAACGCCGGCACGGCCCTGACGCTCTCCGGCGGATTGCTGAGCACCGCTGTCGAGACGGTCACGTTCAATAACGCGATCACGGCCACAGGCGCAAGCACGCTATCGATCACCGCGCCAAGAAACATCGTAGTGAACGCCAACATCACCGGCGGCTCGGGCGGCCTGACGCTCTCGGCCAACCGGCAGTTCCCGCTCACCAGCGGCACCTTCATCGGCGTGGACGTGAGCGGCGCGACCATCACCACGACGGGCAACGGCAACGTCAGCGTGACCGGCCGCGGCGGCGCCACCAGCAGCAGCAACTACGGCGTGAGGGTGCGGAGTGCAGGTCAGATCACGGCGGGTGGAAGTGGCACGGTCACGGTCACCGGCAGCGGCGGTGCGAGCAGCGGAGCCAGCAACGTCGGCGTCTTGGTCGCCGGCGCGAGCTCGCAAATCACCTCAAGCGGCGGAGCGGTGCTGGTCGAGGGCACCGGCGGCGGAGCGGGATCGAGCCCCAGCAACTATGGCGTCGTGGTCAATTCCGCGGGCGTGATCACCAGTGCCGGGGCTGGGAGCGGCGCCAGCGTCACCGTCACGGGCCAGGGGGGCAATACCACCGGAACCGGCGGCAGCAACCTCGGCGTCTACGTCAACGGCGCGAGCGCGCAAATCACCTCGAGCGGCGGAGCGGTGCTGGTCGGGGGCACCGGCGGCGGAGCGGGATCGAGCATCAGCAACTATGGCGTCTACGTCGGTTCCGCGGGCGTGATCACCAGTGCCGGGACCGGGAGCGGCGCCAGCGTCACCGTCACGGGCCAAGGGGGCAATACCGGCGGAACCGGAGCCAGCAACTTCGGCGTCCACGTCGAAGACGCGAGCTCGCAAATCACCTCGAGCGGCGGAGCGGTGCTGGTCGGGGGCACCGGCACTTCCAATAGCGAAGCCGTGAGGCTGGAAACCTTGGGTGCCATCGCCTCCGGCAGCAACGCGGCCGTCACAATCACCGCCGATAGTGTGAACCTCCTCGCCGATAGCGGCGGGATCAACTCCGGAGCTGGCACAACCACGATTCGCACTCGTACTGCCGGCACCCAGATCGACCTCGGGGGGGCCGATGTCCTCAGCGGCAGCCCGCTTGTCCTCGGCCTGACCAGCGCCGAACTGAACCAGATCACCGCGGGCACGCTTGTCATCGGCCGCAACGACATCGCCACGGGCACCGTCACGGTATCTGCCGCGGTCAATCCCACCAGCGCCACGGCGCTCCAGGTCATCACCGCCCGCAACATCCTGGCGAACGCCAACATCACCGGCGGCTCGGGCGGCCTGACGCTCAGTGCCAATCGGCAGGTCCCGCCGACCAGCGGCACCTTCATCGGCGTGGACGTGAGCGGCGCGACCATCACCACGACGGGCAACGGCAACGTCAGCGTGACCGGCCGCGGCGGCGCCACCAGCAGCAGCAACTTCGGCGTGAGGGTGCAAAGTGCAGGTCAGATCACGGCGGGCGGCAGTGGCACCGTCACGGTCACCGGCACCGGCGGTGCGAGCAGCAGCAACAGCAACCTCGGCGTCTACGTCGTCGGCGCGAGCTCGCAAATCACCTCGAGCGGCGGAGCAGTGCTGGTCGAGGGCACCGGCGGCGGAGCGGGATCGAGCAGCGACAACTATGGCGTCGTGGTCGATTCCGCGGGCGTGATCACCAGTGCCGGGGCTGGGAGCGGCGCCAGCGTC
>Ga0163150_10000653_pt1 | contig 63188 bp, 79 predicted proteins | sample OliLakLV19P2IB_FD_148628 | JGI IMG/M metagenome (GOLD analysis project Ga0163150, IMG submission 148628) | Freshwater microbial mat bacterial communities from Lake Vanda, McMurdo Dry Valleys, Antarctica - Oligotrophic Lake LV.19.P2.IB | ecosystem: Environmental > Aquatic > Freshwater > Lake >...
CTGCAAGACTAGCAAGGAGTTGTACAATAAATGTACTTTCCTCATGCGTCAAGCATGGTTCGGTGATGCCAAACTACCGAACATCAACGACCTTGTTACTGCTGTCAAGGATGAAGACTGCTTTAAGACACTACACAACACCAAAACCGCCAAGCAGACGGTCAGGAAGGTGCTTACGGACTGGAGCAACTTCAAGAAAGCGTTGAGAGCATGGAAGGTAGAACCGACGTTCAGGAAGCCAAAACCGCCGTATTACAAGAAGGCGATGGCACAGGTCATCTTTTACAACGAGACGATACTTGGTGGGCAGAGTGGTAAGGACTTGACTGAGATCGTGCCGACTAATAGGTGCTTCTTTGTGCCGAGTACAAGGAAGTTCAAGCAAGTGGTCATCACGCCCAAGACCTTCGGGTTCGTAATTGATGTGCAGTACGAAGTCCCGACGCTGCCCAAGAGTGAAGGAAAAGGTGTTTGCTGCATCGACATTGGATTGAATACGCTGGCTGCGATAACTTCCGACCAACTGGATAAGCCCATATTGGTCAATGGTCGCATCGTCAAGAGTATCAACCAATGGTACAACAAGAAGCCGAGCAAGCACAACAGCCAAAAGAGGTACTGGCGGCTGGAGAACTACTTCCATCATGTCAGCAAGATGATCGTCGCCAATTGTGTCAAGTTGGACATCGGCACGATCATCATTGGCAAGAACGATGGCTGGAAGTCAGGGATGAACTTGGGCAAGAAGACCAACCAGAACTTTCAGTTTGTACCGTTTTGGAACTTGATGCAGAAGATCAAGTACAAGGCTGAATTGGCTGGAATTGATGTTGTGTTTACGGAAGAGTCATACACCAGCAAAGCCAGTTTCCTTGACCGTGATCCTTTGCCTGCCTACGAGAAGGGCGTGAGCCATACATTCTCAGGGACGAGGATCAAGCGAGGTTTGTATCGGTCGGCTGATGGTCATGTCATCAATGCCGATGTGAATGGGTCTGCCAACATAGGCAGAAAAGTAATCAGGGACGAGGATGTAATCCTCCGACTTGATAGGAGCGTTGCCGCAACGCCAGTGCGAGTCAATCCGTTGAAGTTCTTCTGCGTATAACGGCAGGGGAATGGGTTGATTTTGCCAAACTTTGTATCTTGGGTAAGTTTTTCCAAGTTTCAAGGAACGGTATTGAGTATCAGGTCATGGATGTCAGTCCCAGATACACCAAAGAGGATTTGATGGACAAAGATCACTATATTCAACTCAAGATTAAGGAGAACAATGGATAACGCTGAAGAAGAGATCATCAAGAACGAGGATGGGGTTGTCATTGATCACACTAATTTTGGTCAGTATTTCTTTGATGTTAGGACAAACCGACCACAAAAAGGACAAGTGATGGCCAAGTTTACGGCTGTGGCTGTTTTTGGAGCCGGTCCTGAGAAACGGGACATCATCAAATTGATGAAAATGGACAAGGCTCATCAAGCGTCACAGGTCATGCAGAGAATCCATCTGGCAAAGGCACCTGATTGCTATCGACTGCTGAGAGAGATTTGTGAGGATCTTGTAGCAGGCATGTCAGAAGAGGATGTGGAGAAAAAGGAATATGAGTTCATCTTAGAGGCTGTTTTCTACACGAAAAAGGAATATGTTCCAAAGAGAGACCCTCATTGGGAAACATTACAGACCATTGAGTTTGATCCAGAGAAGAACAAGTACACCTGCCACATCGACTTGTAAAAATCTATTGTGGGATTATACATACTTCATTATGAGTGACAACGATTTTCGATCAGAACTTGAGATGTGGACAGATTTGTGGAATGACGCACAAGAACAAGGCGTGCATCCAGAGATTCCGAAGCCCAAGTCTAAAGATGTAGGTTTCAGTGGCAACACAGCACAGGATCATTATTTCGACTATCTGGATTCAGAGGAAGAAATAGAAGTTCTGCAAGAAGAGAACATTCCAAACCCTGTTTATCCAGACAGTGTAGGACCAGACAGTGCGAGACCGCCTGCTTGGGCTAAAGAAGATCTCTTGAAGGAAATTCAGACTTTGAAAGACAAACTTTTCAAAGCCGAGAACAAACTTGCAAGGCTGGGTGTGGGCAAGAAATTGTCTGAGACACCAGTTTCTCAAATGAAATCAACAGATAATGATGTTATGAGCCAAATTGAATCTCTTCGCAAGAAGATCGAGAAGGTAAGTAATCATCTCGGACTTGAGGACGAGCCATCTCCATGGCAAATCAAGAGAGACTAATATGAGAAATTGGTTCTTGGCTGTATTCTTGGCGGTGGTGGCTATTGCTCCCGTTGGATACATTGTGTATAATCAAAAGGAAGCAACAAGCAGCGATTTGCCAGTGTTGACTACGGTCGAATTCGTAAAGCCAGCCCAAGCTGAACTTGAAGTTGGGGCGACATACGAAGTTCGTGCTTGTAGGGTTATTGATGGATATCGTTTCGGGATGTTCCTAGAGGGGAACAAATGGATCGAAGCTCATCTAGCGGCGGCAACCAAAGACGAAGCGGCAAACGCCGTAATCGAGTGGTTGAACAGCACAACATCACCAGTGCCGACAGTGAAATTGCTCAGGAAACTGAACAATTACTGGATTGTGGAATTCAGGTTGACTGTCAACGGGAAACAAGAGAGCCTAACGAGTCTCTTGAGGGCGAAGAACCTGCTATTGGAGTAGGGAAAGAAATGTCAGAAGACGAAAAACCGTTGCCTAACGGCAATGGAAACGGCAATGGCAAAAAGGGCTACAAAGAGTTCGTTGGGTTGTTCGAGGGCAAGAAAGATCTAAGCATTGGTCTATTTTCGCATCCTTGTCCCGATCCTGATGCCATAGCTTCTATGATGGGCATGTCATGGCTCATCGAAAAAACATTTGGGTTTGAATCCCAAATGTTCTACGCAGGAGAAGTGTCACATCCCCAAAATGGGAGTATGGTGAACCTCTTATCTCCGGCTCTCCAGCGTGTCACAGAGTATGACCCGGAGAAGTTCGACCTCAATATTCTGGTTGATACCATTCCATCCCATGCTGGACTTGGAAAAGCGAAAGTCAATTTCGATGTTGTGATCGACCATCACAGAGAACTGCCACATGATTTCGAGGGAGTTCTCATCCATCGAAAGTGTGGAAGCTGTGCCGCCATTGTCTACGACTTAATCAAAGCAGTCGTGCCAAAGGAGAACTGGTTCACTGACGAAGTGGACTCAGATATGAAAGTTGCCACGGCATTGATCGCTGGCATCATGACAGATACAAACTTCATGATGTCTGAGGATTGCACAGAATACGAACTCAACGCATTCAAAGAATTGTTTCCTTACAGAAACTCAGGATTTCTGCATCAAATTGTCTTCTTTAAGAGACGCAAATTTTGGATCGACCGGAAGGCCGAAGCCTGTGCTCTTGCGAAAATTGATGAAGAAGGTTGTGCAGTCGTAGGATTGGGCTTGATTCCTTGCAAGGAACGTGATCTAATAGCGGACATGGCTGAAGAGATGGTCTCTTGGGCCAGCGTGGAAACAGCCGTCGCATTTGGAGTGGTCGGCGGCGACAGGATCGAGGGATCTGTTAGATCTCTCAACGCCTCATTAAACGTATCGGAGTTCTGCAAGAAATTGGGAGCCGGATGCGGAACCGGAGGCGGCAAGCATGGCAAGGGAGCATATCAGCTTCCATTAGCAGGGTTCAGCATCGACCCAGATGAAGAACCAGCAGACGCACAAGACGCTTGGGAATCCATTAGAAAACGGGAATCCAAGAGAATTATGCGTGTTCTCAAGAAATAAAATCCATTCCAAATTTTGCATTGTCAAGGAGGACAATTATGGCAAAAACCAACGACGTGACATTGTTCAGCAATGGCATCGGGCACTTCCGACGTGTCTATGTCGTACCTGCTGGTAAGCAAGAATCAATCAGCATCCCATTCAAGACAGATTGTATTGGGGATGTGGCGGCTTCTTTACAAGTTTTCGGGAAGGTGCGTCTCAATACGCCGCCCTCATTCACCCCGGCGAATTCTTTCGCCACAGCACTCCGCATCGACCAAGATGATGCGTTGAAGTCAATGCTGAGACAACTCAGCGGATGCCAAGTCAAGCTGCAAATTCGCAGCCAAGCAACAGCAGACTACACATTGCTGGGTCTGGACCACGAGTCGATTCTCTCGAACGGCCAAGAAGTTCAGAACAGCTACGTGGTCGCCATGCGGAACGGAGCGGTGAAGCGATTTTTGCTGACCGATGTTCTCGATATCGAATTCGAGGATCAAGGTGTTCGCACAGAAATCGACAAGGCTCTCAAGTGCAACTTCCAACAAATCAAGCCAGACAGCACATTGCTGGATCTGTCTCTCTCATCTCTGGATGAGAAGGAAGTTGAAGCGATTGTGCAGTACACAATTCCAGTGGCTGCGTGGAAGATGCGATACGCTATTCGTGAGGACAAAGGCAAGTTCTCACTGGAAGGTGCCGCAATCATCGACAATAACACCGATGAAGACTGGCAGAACTTCAAGGTGTCTGTGGTGACTGGAAATCCAATCAGCTTTAACACAGACATCGCCAACGTCGTTGTCCCACAACGGAAGATGGTCTACTTGGTAGATCGACTGACTCAGGGCAACGTCGATGTGGAAGAAGGCCAGAACTACGCCATGGCCGCATGTGCTGCCGCTCCACAAGCGAAGAGCATGAGAGCCACAAGGGGACTCGGCCCCAAGATGAGCACAGCCAACTATGCTGGGTTCGGACTGGAAAACATGGGCGGTGGCTCCATGGACGACTCCCAAAGCCAGTATCTGGCCGCAGAAGCTCCGGGCGTGGAAAGCAAGGATATTGGAGACTTCTGTGTCTTCACAGCCAAAGAACCGATTACCATTCTGGCTCGCAAGAGTGCTGTGGTGCCGATGTTCTCGAAGCCAATTGATTCGGCTGGTGTTGTGTTGCTCTACAAGGAGTCCAATAACGCACGTCGTCCTTATCGTGCTGTGAAGTTCAAGAACGAAACAGAATACACCCTCGGACGTGGCAAGACCGTCATCTACAACGAAGGTCTGTTCTCTGGAGAATGTGTGCTGGACAACACCAAGCCGGGCGAGAACCGCATGTTGCCTCACTGCTTGGAGAATGGTGTCAAGATCGTCAAGGAGAACAAGGGGCACGAAGTTCGTCGTAGCTCTCTGAAGCTCTCAGACGGTGTTGGTGTGACAGAAGATGTACAGACCGTCACAACGTCTTACACCGTCGAAAACAAGAAGGATGAGCCATTCAAGGTGGCTCTGGAGCATGTCAACTCATTGAATGACAAGGCACGGGCCGACTTCGAGGGTGTTGACATCAAAGAGAAAGAGAAGTTGGTTGACTCCAACGGTTGGCGAGTTTACTTTGAACTCAAGGCCAAGGAAATCAAGACTCTTGTTGTGACAGAGACCTTCGTCCATCAGACCAGTGCTACCATTGGCAGCAACTTCAACTGGGTCCGTGGCAACATCATCGACAAAGAGACTTCAATCGCTTCCGACAAGCAAATCTTGGCTTGCATCAAGGTCCAGAAGGAAATTGATGACGTGCAAGAAGAACTCGTCGCAGCAGCGACCCGTCTGAATGAACTCTCTGAGCAAGTCGAACGTGTCAGGGAGAACCTGTCAGCAGCAAAGGATGTCACATCTACTGCCACAACTGACAAATGGGTTGCAGATCTGGATTCAAGCGAAACAGAGATCCGCCAGATCAACAAGAAGACAGTGCCAGATCTGAACAAGAAGAAGAAGGATTTGACGACTAAACTCGCCAATGAACTCAAGAAGATCACTGTCACTTGGAACGACAAGTAACAAACAACCCTACTTTTGTAGGTTAACGATAGGAACGCCCAGAGAATTCTCTGGGCGTTCTTTTTTTGTTAATAGCAGACTATATTAAAGGACTATGGCTAATGAAAAAGAAGAATATGAACCGGAATCCGACGTTTCTGGTGTACCAAAGAACTTTGTTATCCGCTGCCTGCGTTGTCGGTGGGCACGAATCACTTCAGGGATCGCCTCTGATATCACTGATCTCAACGAGGTCAATCAAGGCTGTGTGAATTGCGGCAAGTGGCGTAAATTCAAGTGCCCGAAGTGTGGGATGCCTTCGCCAATGAAGAGACTTAGAGGTAATACTTAATGCCACTAGCGTTCTTTAAGTCAAAAGAGAATGAACGATCTCCATCCAGAGTTTCAGAACAAAGACTTGGAGAACTGACATTCAATGTTCATAAACTCAATCACAGACCAAAGCCAAAGACAAGAGATAGAATCAAGATCATCTCTTGTTTCTCCGAATTTGGATGCGAAGTGATCGGGACTTTGTATTGCATCCCCAGATTGCTCAAGCGATATCCGGGGGCTTACATCATTGTCATGGGCTGGTACGGCAGAGAATATCTGTATCGACATCTAGTAGATGAGTTCTGGGAGATTAAAGAAGAGCACATGTGGCTGCGAGATACTGCTAGAGCATTCCATAATCTGTCTCACAATCTAAAGAAACTGGAAGAGGCTGCAACAGAATTCGGAGATGTAATTCCAGCAGTGGCCTTGGGGAAATATGCTGTATGCAACATGTGTAGAACATGTGGCAAGTTCTGGCACGAATGGAGAAAGCAAACTGAGTGTTGCCCAGTTTGTGAAAGTACATTGTTGGTCAGATCAATTTTTACAGACATCGCAACATACAGGCCGCAGGCGAAACAGATACCAAGACCATCTCCTGAGCTTCAAGAATGGGCCAAAGGATTGGTAAAGAAGCCAGCAGTTGGGATATTTGCTCGTGCAAGGAAAACTTATGGCAGAAATTTACCGCCTGAGTTCTATGTTAAATTGATAGCAAGGCTTGAATCACAAGGATATTCTGTTATATGGCTGGGAGAAAAGCAGAGTACATTGCCTTGTCCAGTCGATCACATAATGGATTTCTCTAGGATGCCGGAATCAAGGGACTTGGAGAAGACACTCGCCATCATCTGCAATTTAGAATTCACAATTCAGTTCTGGACAGCATCAACTCGTTTGGCAGGCATCATGGGTGTGCCATTCCTTTTGTTTGAGAGTCCTGAGCAGATTTGTGTTTCCTTATCTGGGATCATGGGTGCTCAAGAGGGGAAGCGTTTGGAGCTTGCGAGCTTTGGCCCAAAGAAGATTGTATTGGCTCATTACATGAGCGTATTGGAAGAACAGGATAAGGCACTGGACTTGGTTGACAAGGCAGTTGGCGAGATGAGAGAAGGCAACTACGAAGAAATGCTTGGAATGGTAGAAGATCAACAATTCGCTGCCCAGTTGCAGCAGGAACACAGGGAGATGCTCACATGAAAAATCATTGGCTAAAGAAGAACGAAGAGAGAAATGTTTTGTGTCATGGCACACGAGGAGAAGTCCCTTCTGTTACAGCAGTGTTTCAGGAAGTTCTACTTTTTCCATCATACAATATCTATCATTCCAAATACTACAACCCAATATCAAAGGAACTGCCACAAGGCAGCAAGGTTTATGATAAGCAAATTTATGTATGCCCATTGACTGGCATCAAACACAATTTTAAGGAAGGTAAGTAAATGACGACAAGAACAGCTAAGGTATTTGCAGGTAGCATGGAGTGTGAGACTTTGACAATTCACACAGAAGGATCATTGATGACAGTTGATGGTCCATATTGGTTTGGCGAAGGGTTCAATACAGTTCAACAAAAATCTGATTAAATCTATCTTTTTCTTTTCAAAATAATATGTTATGATACTATATAAAGAGAGGAAACACATTATGTTAAGTCGAAAAATCGTCAAAGTGAGTAAAACAGAGTTTCAAACAGAAGATGGAAATATCCATCCAATGATGTTTGAACTTGATAAAATTCCATCAATAAAGGAATTTCAAAAGACTTACGATGAATGGCTTCATGTGTTCCAAGAAAAGGAACTGCTGGAGAAAAATGAATCAGAAATTATTGAGCATAAGTAAAGCCGCAGATCATCTAGGCGTCCACATCAGTACACTTAGACGATGGGAAACAGAAGGCAAACTGAACCCAGTTAAGACCTATGGAAAACATCGTCGGTATCGACTAGATGACATTCAAAAATTATGCGGACAACACGAAGAACAAAACGGCACAGGTATAATTCGTGTCGCTAGTTATGCTAGAGTAAGTTCACATGAGCAGAAACAAAAAGGCGACCTAGAAAGACAAAACGGAAGAGTTTTGACATATTGTGCAAAACATAAATATCATGTTGTGAAATCATTTGATGAAGTTGGGTCTGGCATGTCCGACACTCGACCCAAGCTAAAACAATTATTTAAGTTGGTTTATGAAAAACAAATAGACAAAATTGTCATTGAACATAAGGATCGCTTAACTAGATTCAATTTTAATTTTTTGAATCAGTTTTTTGCCAGTTACAATGTTGAAATCGAGTGGGTTGACGACGTTTTAACAAAGAGTTTTGAGAACGAAATTGTAGAAGACATGCTTTCGCTCATGTCTTCTTTCTCGAACAAAATCTATGGCAAAAGATCGGCAGAAATTAGAAAGCAAAAGAAACTATTAGAACAACAAACGCAGGAGGCTACATGTTGATTCAGAAGGCTTACAAAACAGAAATTAACCCTAACAATAAACAAATAACTTTGTTATTGAAACATGCCGGGTGTGCGAGAAAAGCATGGAATTGGGCATTAGGTCGTATTGAAAATAAAGATTCTAAACCTAATGCTATGCAACTTCATAAAGAGTTAAATATTGAAAAACAAGGCGAATTTGCCTATATGTATGAGGTTTCTAAGTGTGCAATGCAAGAAAGCCTTAGAGACTTACAAAAGGCGTTCACGAACTTATTCGAGAAACGAGCAGGTTTCCCGAAGTTCAAATCAAGAAACAAAGGAATTGGTTCATTTCGTTTGACTGGTTCAATCCGAGTTGAAGACAATAAAATAAAATTACCGAGACTTGGTTGGTTAAAGTTAAAAGAAAAAGGATATATCCCAACTGATCAACATATTTTATCGTCAACAGTAAGCGAGAAAGCAGGACGTTGGTATGTTTCTGTTTTAGTCAATGAGGAAGTAGAAGAGCAAGACACTGATGGAGTCATTGGAGTTGATTTAGGGATTAAGACTTTAGCGACATGCTCTGATGGTAGTCAATATGATAATCCAAAAGCATTATCAAAATTAGAAGATAAAATAAAACACTTTCAACGCAAATTCAGTCGAAAAACAAAAGGAAGCAATCGACGAAAAAAGTTGAAGAATAAGATTGCAAGATTATGGCAACGAGTTGCTAATATTAGAAAAGATGCAACGCATAAAATAACAAGTGAGATTGTGAAAACCAAACAACCTAAAATTATTGTGTTGGAAGATTTGAATGTTAGTGGCATGACAAAAAACCATAAACTTGCTAAGGCAGTTTGTGATGCAAATATGCGAGAGTGTAGGCGACAATTTGAATACAAATCAAAATGGACAGGTGTAGAAGTCAGGTTTGTAGATAGATTTTTTCCTTCAAGTAAAATGTGTTCCGATTGTGGAATACTGAAACAAGACTTGAAACTAAGTGATAGAACATATAAGTGTAGTGGTTGTGGTTTGATAATGGACCGAGACTTGAATGCTGCACATAACTTAAAAAATACCGTCAGTTCGACGGGAATTAACGCTCATGGAGATGATAAGGTTCATGCTAAGAAATTAGCAGGTGGTCGTCGCAGAAATGAGAATCAAACATCAATATCTACTCAGGTAGATTTGAGTAGGTTTTGAAGAACGGTTGCTTCTCAACAATGAGTATGTTGGAGTGGCACACTACAAAACAAACCACGGAGATGTTGCGTCTCCGATGAAGCCTGTGTTTCACCAGATGAATTTCTGCTCGCTTACAAACAAGTTTTATGGACAGGCTAAGTTCTTGTCAGGCAGCGTTGATCTGGAATGGAGAATGATTGAGGAATAATGTCACAAGTAAATGAATTCATTAAGAGAGCGGCGATCAGAAGTGGCTTCAGAAGAGAATTCTTCATGGAGAAGAATGTCCCCACGGCTCTATCCAATCTGATGGTCGTCCCTTTCTATGGAGACATAAGATCTACGTTCAACTTATCTTCTTTGTTGCTTAAACAATACAAAGAGAAGAACAAAGATCTGTATGTAATCATGTGTTCTTGGCCCGGATTCCATGATCTTTTTCCTTATGTTGACGAATACTGGACATTAGAGGACGAATCTTCTGCAAAAACTCTTGCACTAGAAGCTAATAATCTTTACAATACATCCGGTCTAGCATCTGAGATCAATCGAGGTCTGTTAGAAGTATCTAACATTTTGTCGTCGAATGAACTTAGGGCTTGGCACAACGAAGGGTTTACTAGGAAATACTGGGAAGATTTCAAGGAAGTCAAAAGGTATTTGCCAGAGGTTCCTTCGAGCAGCAAGCTTTCTCCTCAATTCATCAGTGAAATGGAGAGAAAGCCGGGAAAGAAGATCGTTGTATTCCCTGTGACTAAGATGGCAACATGGCATCGAGGTCAGACGGTTTACATGCCGGTACTCAGATCCTTCTGGGACGCATTGATTGAGATGTTGTTGGCAGAAGGTTACATGCCAGTGGTGTATCAGAATTGGTACACTTATGACATGTCACGGGAATTTACAGACCGTTGTGTCTATCTGGTTCCCCGGAATGTATCGGACACGATTGCCGCCATGCGGCACGTGGGCTTGGTGCTCGATGTACACTCTGGGATATCCAGACTGGCGATTGCAGCACGAACTCCATTCATCGCAGTTGATGAAAGACTTCGATTCCTCGAAAGTGGGGACTATGAAGTGGATGACTTGTGTTGTCAAACTCCGAGAAAGTATATCTTCTCATTTTCAACCATGTTGATGACAGGCGGTCCATCTGAGTGGAAGGACAGTTTGCTCGACAACATTCTAGTGACGCTTAAAGAATTCAACCCGACTGATAGTGGTAACTGGGGTGCCACACACGAATCATACGATTCAGTTTCTTATGACAAGGTAAGAGAACGCAAGGCCAAAAGGCGTGGCGTGACTTTCATCAGTTCATCGAAACATAAGGAGAATTTCAATGGCCAACGTCGCACGAGTCAGAGTGGAAATCAAGAAGAAGTACAACGATCCCCACAAGAACTTCAAGGAAATGTTCCAAGAGTTCAAGAGGCGAGTCAGCAACGCAGGAATTTTAACTGACTACAAGGATCATCAATACTTCGAAACGAAGTCTCAGAAGAATCGAAAGAAGAAGAGAGACGCCGCCAAAAGGTTCCAGATGGAAGCCTTGACTGAGAAGATCATGCGTGGCGAACGTGTGAAGGCCCCTTCTGGATTGATCAAGAAGGTGTTGAATAGTCACAAGAAAGACAAGAGAGATAGTAGAGATAGAGATTCACAATCCCAAGAGAGGTTCTCATGAAAAACAAAAAGGTGATGAGCATCGCCATTAGACCAGAGCTACACGAAGAATTGAAGAAAATTTCCAAAAGGAAAGGCGTGTCAGCTTCTACGTTTATTGGCGACGTAATCGAACAAGCAGTCAAAGTTAATCCAGACGATGACATTATGGTGATCGGCAAGCCGGTGGACGAAGAAGTCAAACCAGTCATGGTCTCAGCTTCTGAAAATGTAAAGCCAATTATCTTGAATATTCCGGCAGCACTTCAATCTGATCCAGAAGGTCTTGAAAAATGGTTGCACGTCCAAACAGCAGGTATCCTCAAGAAGTTTTGTCACGCAGTATAGGGAAGAATGCAATGAATCAAGTTGAATGCTATGTGGAGAAGTACGGAGATTCATACCGTGATCTCATAGAAGACGCATTGAGTTGGATCAGAAGCAGGGAGACTGAATGGGGCATTGTTTTTGACCGTGCCTACGATGACAGTTACATTGAAGAACTTGTGTCACGGGCGACACCACCCAAGGAACAAAATGCAATTAGTTGATTTAGACCAAATGCCGAAGCTTGAAGATATTCAAGATGTTCCTCTGGATGACCCTATGAAGATATTCAAGGTTTGTCAGGAGATGGAAGTTGTCTGTGATCGTGAGAACGGCATCGGACTTTCTGCCGTACAAGTCGGGATTCCATGGAAGTTGTTTATCGTGAAGTCGGATGGTTCTTGCCCTTTCATTAAGAAGGGCAAATATGGATACTTTGCAAATACAAACTACAAAGCTACTGACAACGAACGGATCGTTTCACTGGAAGGATGTCTGTCAATTCGGTCACAAGATGGTCAATTGCGGTTGTTCCAAGTCGAGCGTCACAATAAAGTCCAGATTATTGGACAAAGATTATACGCAGAAAAAGATTTGTTTTTTGAAAATATAGAGATAGAAATTAGTGCTGCCGAGGGGGGAATCGTCTTCCAACATGAAGCCGACCACAGCTTTGGAGTTCTGATTTCAGATATAGGCAAAGAAGTCTTTGTCTGGTAGAGAAATAAGTAATAGTGATACATAATGAAATCTCCTCCATGGTGATATATAACTGTGGAGGAGATTTATTATGAAATTAGATTTAACAGGACGAGAGTTTGGCAGTTGGACTGTTTTAAGACGTGATGGTAAAAAAGGATATTGGATATGTCGATGTGTTTGTGGCACAGAGAAACCAGTCCAGTCATCTCATCTTCATCATGGAAAAGGACAAGGATGTATAAATTGTTGGCAATCTAAAAACAAAACAGAAGACTTGACGAATAAAAAATTTGAGAAATGGCGTGTCATTGAGCGTGACAAAAAACGCTCTGATTTGGATTTTTGGTTTTGTGTTTGTGAGTGTGGAAGGCAGAGATCAGTTTATGGATCTCATCTAAGACTCGGAAATACTGTGTGTTGTAGAAAATGTTCTGAGACAAAACATAAAGGACGGTTGAATTCAAGATTGTGGAGCAGGATGTTGCACGGTGCCAAAAAGAGAAATATTGAAGTAGATCTTGGGGAGACAGAGGATGCCAAAGAGTTTCTGTATGATTTGCTGTATAAACATCAAGAATGTAAATGTGCTTTAACAGGACTGCCGATTGGCATAGCAAATACAATCAAGGGGGATTGGCATGGCGAAACAACAGCATCTGTTGATAGAATCAATTCTAACAAAGGTTACACAAAAGACAATGTACAGTGGGTACACAAGTGGATTAACAAAATGAAGTGGCAACTCGATCAAGAAGAGTTCATCACATTTTGTGAGGCTGTTGTTAGACACAAACGAGGTGACATCAATGAATATATGGATTCAGAAACATCGAGCAAAGAGTAAATTTCCAATAGAATCTCGATGGTCATCCCTAGTCCCGCATTCATGCAGCATCCTAGTCAATATGCGAGAAATCTTTAGAGAAGGAATAACATGGCTCTAACACAAAATCAAGCACAACATGTTTGTATGTTGCATGGCGGACATCAACAGTGTCGTTACGTTGACGAGGATCTCGATGACGATGGCAATATCGTGTATGTTTGCAAAAAGCTGTCACCTGACAAGGGCATTATTGACTTAGAAGTTGATGAGTTCTTAGATGATATGAAGAAACATGGTCAAGATCCAGTCAAGCAGGGAGTGCCTTTGGGCGACAACTGCAAGGGATACATTAAGTTGACCACCAAGCAACAAGGATATGACTTAGACAAGTCGTAAGGAAAAATCATGAACGAAATTTTGCAACAGAAAAATCCGAGTTTGGCAGACCTTGTGCAGAGATGGCATTCTAAGTATGCTAACAGATCTTATGATCTAACATCTGCAAGAGATCAGGCCGACTTCTATGAAGGTGTTCTGGAGATGGCGAGACACATGGCCTCAGCATCAAGCACAGGACAGCTTCAATTGAACGTCGGCCCGAATGGTCCCAATGGATTACAAATGTTGGTTACGCCGCTGGAGTAATCTTCTGAATGAGGCTTTTGTGCTTCTTCATTAGCTTCAGCACGCTTTCCTCAGCGACAGTGTACATGGCCGCTTGAAACACGTTGTCTTCCAACTGTGGATCTTCGTGGGCCGCTATTGTCTGTGCTAAAATTTCAGCAGCCTTGGTCTGCACCTTGGCCACACCTCTGTAATGAAACGCTAGTGTGGTTGCGGCCAATAATGCGATGATCGAGAAGATCAGTCCGCCCGGTCCTGACAAAATTTGTATTCCGCTGTTGTCGGCACTGCTTTGCATGTTGACCATGCCTTGCTGCATCTGGCCAATTTTGCTGTTCTGAATTTCGTTCTGAGTTTTCATATTTCCCAGTTCAATTTTCATGCTGTTGGCGAGGTTTTCTATCTCGCCAATCTTTCCGTCTTGGTTGTTTATTTTTTGTTCTTGTCTTGGTGAGAGGTTGCCACAACCCGGCAAAACCATCATTCCAAGCATAGCAAATACGAGTATGAGCTTTTTCATAAAGCACCTCCATGTGGTTATTGGTATCTATTATTATGAATCTTGAAAACAGGGCTTGATTCATTAAGATGACTTGTCGATAATAACAGAACGTCACAGGAGATCCTTTATGTCACGCAAGCCAAGAAGAGAAGCCATCGACAATCCCTACGACAAAGGGGAGCACATTGAAGATCTCCGCAAATTTGCGGACGATTGCATCCAGATGTTCTTTAAGAACAAGCAGTATTTTTGTGGTGGCCCGATTTCGGGCTGTGAAACAAAAACGGAATTCGCTCAGAAAACAGTGTTACAGACACAGTTTGATGATCGCTGTTTTGATTTCATCCACGATCACTGCCTATCTGTATTCCCTGTAGATCCAAATTACGATGAGCCTACAGTCCCATGGTCTGTACATTGCCTTTTGGGTCTGCTCAAGGAGATGAAATCAATGGAGATTCCGAAGGAGCAACAGCCGGGTATGCTCCTTTTGTACTTTAAGTTCTGTCATGCGATTGAAATTCCTCCGCCGCCATTGCTTTAATATGGTATGCGTGATTTGGATTTCATCTCTGGCGACTTTTTGGACCACGAAATTCCTCGTGAAAAGCAGTATTTGCTGAAATACTTCACGACGGATGTTCAGGTGGCTTTCTTAAGGTATGCCTTGGTCTTTGAAGACACTAAACTGTTCAAGGACCACACTGGCCATTTTTGTAGTGATCGCCTCAAGTTTCGGTTGCTGGCAAGGTTCAAGCAACTCACCAAACTTCACGCTCAAGCGAAGGGGGTTCTTACAGAAGAATCTCTAAATGACATCCAATTACTCGAATCTGGACAATACCCATTGACAGGAAGCGAGTTTTCTTAAACAATACCCTATTGTATTGTTAGCACTAGGGGTGCGTCATGAAGAAAAACGCAAACATCCTGCAAGAATTACTCAAGGAAGCTCGTGGCTTGAAGGGTATGATTGCCGAGGTAGCTTGTAAAAGCAGATTGTTGGCCGGACGAGTTAAATCTGGTGGCGATCCAGAAGTCGCAGAATCGCTTGCACAAATGCAGAGTGATCTTGATAAATACTCCGAAAGATTAGATGAAATCTTCATGGAGTTGGACATTTATGCAATTGTACCCAAATTGGAATGACTGGAAAGCTTGTCGAAGTCTGACTGAAAGCAAGGGTCAGGCTCCGAATTACGCCTTTGATAATTGGTTGAAAATGACCAAGAGTTTTGGGGACGAGGTATCTTCTTTTGTCGGACAAGCCAAAGAAAAAGACAAAGAGCTTGACGATGAGATCGACAAGAAGAAGAAAGAGCCAGAAACAAAAGAGCCGCTCGAAAAGAAAGATGACGCCGATGCTGGTGATTCCGACAAGAAAGACAAGGAAGCCGCATGGAACAAACTCAGAGACATTGCAAAAGAGCGGATGAAGAAAGACGAAAAAGAGGATGGGTCAAAGAAGCCATCTCGGTCTTCTTCAAAGCCACGTTAGTTTATGTTCAACTCACGTGTGTCGCAACTGTAATAATACTTGGTCTGGTCGATCTCTACGATATTTCTGTTGGGGATACGTTCCCGTCAGTGGTGACTCTCTATAGTCCATTGAACCTACCAACAGCCGAAATGGTTGATAGCCCTGATCTGGCGAGAAACCTTGATCCAGATCGAGCTTGGGCATCTCTTCAGCCTGCATTACAAATTTTGGACGTTGTGTGTCCTGAATCTTCTGCGTGGGCCAGAGAACAACATGATTCCAAAAAGCTCATCTGGAAGAAAGACCCGGATGGAGCTTATGCAACCTTCGATCCATACACTCGATGTATGACAATCAATGCAGACATGTTCGACTTGAAAAATAGTGAGAGAGCATGTACCATAGCCCATGAGTTTAGGCATTCTAGGCAGAACATCTCGAAATTCATAAAGTCAACTTGTTGTTTGTTGATTACAGGCAGTCGGCGTGACGATATCGTTGAAAACGATGCTTATCTTTATGAATCGCAGGTGCGGTCTGCAATTTATGGGAGATAGCAATGGACGAATATGATTTGTTGACAGTTCCATCTGAAACTTTCAAACAGAAAGACACCAGAGACATAAAGCGATCAATTGGCATTGAGATGGTTTATCGGCCAACCATTGTTTATGTTGCCGCTATATCTGACGATGAGCAAGAGAACAAAATCTTGTTCATTCCTTGTTATGGAAGTCCAGTGACACAAGATGTGTATGACTCTGTAAGAGATGGATTTGTTTTGTGTGCTCAAGAGTTCTACAAGCTCGGCAGTGTTCCTGTCAGTTATCGAATGGAACTTTCAGAATCTGAATGGTCGGCAGAAATTCCGCTTCCAATGGTGGTTATCAGACGGTATCTTACAGAAGAGCAGAAGGTCGGATTTGCTTCTTGGAAGTCTAAATTCGACAAAGATTCACATCGTTTCATAACCGCACAGATGCTAGGAGTTTACTAATGACAGAGCCAACAAAAATCGGCCCCAGAGCCGTTCCAGATCGAGACTCAAAGTATATGGGCGAGGCTTGGATGAAGGCTGCTTTCTCCAAAGATCCTAGCACGCAAGTCGGGGCCTTGATTATCAGTCGAGACAACTATCCTTTGGGGTCTGGATACAACGGGCCTCCGAGAAAGATCGACGATCTGTCTTTTAGCTGGGAGCGACCGCCAAAGGATAATCCTGACGCTTTTAGCAAATACGATGTTGTTGTTCATGCAGAAATCAATGCCATCGACCATTCTTTGTGTTCTGATCTGAGTGGCTCTACTTTGTATGTGACGGCCATGCCTTGCCCAGATTGTATGCTGGAAATTGTGAGAAAAGAAATCTCCAGAGTTGTTTACTTCGATTTCCAGTCGAACTACAACTCCAGTTTGCAAAATGCTGATTGGCGTGAGAAGACCGCTAGATTGGCACAGATGGCCCATGTTCGATTGGATTTATTCAAGGGAAACCTGAATTGGATCACTGACTGGAATATGCGTCTTAAGGATTTGGGTGTTTTGGAATAAGTTTTCGGACCTGAACTATATACTCATACTATGGGTATCACGTTCAATTTGAAATCTGGCGGCTGTTCTTCCTCACAAGATGTATGTCCATCGAAAGATGGTTGTCCTCCCGGTGTTTGCCCGGACTTTACAATTCGTAGGCATGACACAAAACCGCCTTTCAAGGTTTCTGTTGAAGATTGCGATGGGCCTCTTGATCTACAAGGTTTGGTGATCGAGGCAAATATGTGGGCGTTGGCCAAACTCAAAGCAGCTTTGGCTGTAGATGACACATATTTCCGTCTTGCAGATGACATTGGCTTTGAGCAAGTGATGATGGGTGACATCATCATTATGGAACGAGCCAGAAATCCAGAGCACATGCTTGTGACTGGGTTTGATGAGACAAACAACTTAATCCGTGTTCAGCGTGCTTACCATGGGACCACAGCGTCTGCATGGAAGAAAGGTACGTTGATGCGGATTTTTCGCATTATGGGAGCACCAGCCGAGAGCGAGCTTTCTTTCCAAGATGTTCAAGATGTTGACGGCACAATCACTAAGAATGTTCTTCAAGCCGCATATTTGATCTATGATTGGAGAGCAGAAGATGTGTGTCTATCTGGTTGCTATTGGTTTGAGTTCAAAGTTCTTAAGATGATTGATGTAGTGTGGTTCTTGCCGGGCGGATATTGGACCGGAGACACATTTACACATGATGACGGATTCTTTTACACAGGACTTTCTTTTACAGATAGTTCTGTGCGTCTATCTTATGATCAAATAGAAGACAAATATTTCATTCCAGACACACAATGGAATGGAGAACTTCACGTTCATTCTGATGCCAACTACTACACTGGAACTTCTCATGATGAAGGTTCTGTAATTTTGAGTAAAACTGGTATTCCATCCGATGACAATACTCCATATAATGAAAATGGAGTAGTTGCACTTGATGTTTCCATCGTTCCCAGCTTTACAGATATCGGTTTGACTCCAGCAGATTACGGCTGTATACTTGGCGAGGGCGTGGAGTGGGTTAGAAGATTTCCGATAGAAGGAGAAGGGTTCTTGATAAAGATCACAGACAGTCCAACAACGGAAATCTAGGTTCGATGCGTTAACAAAGGAATTACAACATGTTGGTATCTCGCTTTCTCATTGAGAGACTAGAAAACGCCGGAATCAAACACGTCTTTGGCGTACCCGGAGATTATGTCCTTGATTTCTACAAGGAGCTTTGGGACAACGAAAAAATCGAAGTTGTCAATAACACAGATGAAAATCATTCCGGCTTTGCCGCTGACGCCTATGCCCGCATGAATGGAATTGGTTGTGTGGTCGTCACCTACAGTGTAGGGGCCTCAAAAGTCATCAATGCTGTTCAGTGTGCTTATGCTGAAAGATCACCACTGGTGGTCATCTCTGGAGCACCCGGTATTGGAGAAAGGAATGAAGAGTTTCTTCTACATCACATGGTTGGAAGCTTCAATTCTCAGAAGAAATTGTTCGACAACATCACATGTGCCTCTGTAGTATTGGACAATCCAGCAACTGCTGGATACGAAATCGACAGAGCCTTCGAGGCTCTCAAACACTACAAGCGTCCAATCTACATTGAATTGCCTCGTGATGTGGCCAAGAAGTCAATCAGCTATGATGTTTACAAACAAGGAACTCCTGTTGCTCCGGCGACCGATCCTGAGAATCTACAAGAAGCTCTCAAGGAAGTTGTCGATTGGCTTGCTAGTGCCAAGCAGCCCGCTATTCTTGCTGGTGTAGAGCTTGCCAGATATGGCTTGGGAGAAAGGCTTGTTAGATTTGCCGAGAAGGCAGATATTCCAGTGGCGACAACGCTGCTCAGCAAGTCTGTCGTCAATGAACGACATCCGTTGTTTGCCGGAATCTACTCTGGAGCTAGTAGCCAAGAAGTGACACGTAAGATCATTGAGGAGTCTGATTGTCTTCTGATGTTCGGCGTGATGCTTACAGACATGGCATTGTGCTTCAAGCCAGCCAAATTCAAGAAGCGACAAGTTGTATCCGCTTCTCTGGATGGGCTGAAGATTCGCAATCACACATTCACAGACATTCAATTCGCAGATTTCTGCAACGCATTGTTTAAGTTGGAAGTTGCCAAGAAAGCACTTCCAGTAATGCCGCCAATCAGGGATAAAGTAACTTTCTCTCCTGTGCCAGACACAAAGATGACTACGGCGAGATTCTTCCAGAAGGTCAATTCCATTCTGGACAAGAACATGGCTGTTGTTGCAGATATTGGAGATTCGCTGTTCGGAGCCGCAGATCTGATTGTTCACAATCAGAATAGGTTCTTCAGCCCAGCATTCTACACTTCTATGGGGTCTGCGATCCCCGGAGCACTCGGCATTCAAACTGCCGTGCCAGAAGCTAGACCAATCGTGATCGTTGGAGATGGGGCATTCCAGATGTCCTGCACAGAATTGAGCACGATTGTAAGACGTAAGTTGAACCCGATTGTTTTCGTCTTAAACAATGACGGGTTTACGACTGAAAGATTCCTGATCGACGGCGGTTTCAACGACATCCACAGTTGGGACTACCACTCTATCACATCTCTTATAAAGGGTGGTAAGGGTTGGTACGCCGACACAGAAGAAGCGTTGGAGCAAGCTGTAAAATTAGCTCTTGACTCAAACGAGCTTTCTGTGATAAATGTAAGAGTTGATAGAAGGGATGTTTCCCAATGCCTCAAGAGGATGACTGAGGCACTTTCCAAGAGAGTTTAACCCAACAGGTAGGACACCTTTATGGCCTTCAAAGGCGATTACAAAGGCGACAAACAACGTAAGGATTTTGTCAGACACAATGAACAGATCCGAGTGCCGCAAGTGCTCGTGGTCGAAAACGGACGCAACATAGGAACGATGCCAACGTCCATCGCTTTAGCGAAAGCTAGAGCGGCTGGACTGGATCTAGTTGAGGTGGCTGCACAAGCCAAGCCTCCTGTTTGTCAGATCATGGACTACGGAAAGTTCATGTTTGATAAACAGAAAAAAGAGAAGGACAAGGGCGGTGGCCAACACAAGGAGAAAGAGATCTCCTTCCGCTATGTCATTGACGAACACGACTTGCAAACCAAAGCCAACGCTGCCAAGAAGTTCTTGGAGAAGGGTGATAAGGTCAAAGTTGTGGTCAAATTCAAGCAGCGTGAGAAAGCTCACAAAGACAAGGGATTTGAGGCTCTTGATAAGCTGGTCGCTATGGTCAAAGATGTGGCTGAGCTTGAGAAGCCTGCTTCGTTCGAGGGATCGAACATCGTGGCACGATTACAAGCCAAGAAGGGCGTTAAATCGGAATGATTTGTGGCGACGTTGACAACCACCAATTACAATTTTTGGAAAAGATCTATGAGTCAAAGCCTCATGACCCGCCCAAGAAATTGACTGGACTCACCAAGACAATTCTATCTTGTTCCAACGAAGACATCCTAGCATCGCTAGGATCTTTTGGAATCAAGCTGGGAGTTCTTGCATCGTACATAAACGAAGAGATCCCTCACCCAGACATATTCTCCATTTATGGTGGGGAACTTGTGTCTGAAGTCGAGGGATCTTTTAGTAGGGACGCAGGCGATGTGCTCAGACTTGTTTCGCACGGAAGACACTGGATTTCCGCAGCAGTTCTGGAGAGTCTCAAAAAGGTTGTCACAAAACACAAGAGCTATGATCTTCTTGCTCAAGCGATTGATGATCCTTGGAAAAATCTGCTTCATGTTAGGTTTATCCAATCGAGAGATCAAAGAGATGCCATCCGTTTGAACAAACGTGTTCAGGAAGTCAACACAGATCTTCTGTATCGACGTGGTTTTACTTATTGGATGTCAGAGCCATCTGACTTCAAGGCATACACAAGAGGCTCATGTCTCTATCATAATGACATTGAAGAGGCGTGCGTAAGACAGAAGCACTTCTCAGATCTGGGATTGTCGTTGATGGCCGCTGAGATTCAATCTTCTGTAGAGAAGATGCGTAGAGAATCTGCTGAATCACAACATTTTGGATTCAACAAGATTTCACTGACATCGGCTTCGGTGGTTCTGTCAAAGCAGTGTGGGTACAAATACCATGCTAGAAACCCTGATTCTTTCGATGGAGACAAAATACTGGCAGATTCCGATTCATTCAAATACAGATTTTTCGTAGATCATAAAAACAGTCTGTTTGATGATTCACATTTTGCTGCGTTGGAGTTCTCCCCACGAGTTTACACATACCATGAGCTAGAACCTTATGCGTCCGACAAAACAAGAGATGTCATAGATCATCTGGAAAAATTCCCAGAGGCTCACGGATACCCTCTGTTTGATCACTACAGAGTGTTGGTTCCGGGAGTGAATTACCCAGAACAATCTCAGAGTGTTCCATATAGCATTCGTTTGCCGAATGGGACTGATTTCAATTGCCCGATGTTGCAGAAAGTGCAAATGAGACTGGACGCAGAGTTGCTGCAACAAAAAGAAATCGTCGGAATCCTTTTGGGGGAGAAAGATGGAGATTGCTATTTCATTAGTTATTTCTAGGTAAATTATGATGCTCCAACTAACTGAAGAAAAACTGAAAGAGTTACTTGCCAAAGCGTATGAGGCCGGGTGGTACGGGGTGCGTGAATTGAACGAATCTTCTGTAGAAGAGATCTATAAGAAGTTTCGTGAGACTGTTCCGCAGATGCCAGTTGTCACGGCAGAACATCCAGTGTTTACTGGTCGTCCAATCACAATACAAATTCCGCCTCCTCCAGAAGTGCAGATAAATTGGGGCAATGTGCCAGCCAATCCTGTACCACAACTGGCTCCTAGTTGGGGAAATACGTTTGTTGCAGGATCAAATTGGGGTGGAGGCAATTGGCAAGTGACAGCTTCCGAAAGATTTGGCAATGGACCGACTGTAATAGAAGGACAAAAACCAATCTGAATCGGTGGGGGATGGATGAAATATCTGGTAACAGGCGGTGCAGGATTTATCGGATCTAATCTGGTAGACCGATTGATCATTGAAGGACATGAAGTTGTTGTTTATGACACCTTGGTTACTGGATGCAACTTTAATCCTCGTGCTAGGTATTATGAGATACCGGTCGAATCGGTAGATCCATCATACCACATCAATGATGGCTTTGATGCCATCTTTCATCTGGCGGCAGAAGCTCGCATTCAGCCAAGCTTCGAGAAACCCATGGTGACACACAGTTCTAACGTGTCTGGCACAGCCGTCATGTTAGAGTTTGCCAGACAGTGCAAGGCGAAATTCATATTCGCTGGATCGAGTTCTGTGTACCACGACATGTACGCCAATCCTTATTCTTTCAGCAAGCAGGTTGGTGAAAGTTACTGCATTCTTTGGAACAAGATCTATAAGGTTCCTGTGGCAATTGCCAGATTCTTTAACGTATATGGGCCAAGACAACTAGAGAAGGTGGCCCCCAACGCATCTGTGATTGGGATCTTCCTTGACCAGAAGAGACGCAACACCCCATTGACTATCACTGGAGATGGGAAACAACGCAGAGATTTTACTCATGTTTATGATATCGTGAGTGGTTTGATTGCCATGTCTAAAGAAGACTGGGACGGACACATATTTGATTTGGGAACTGGAGTAAATCACTCTATTATTGAAGTGGCAGAAATGTTTAAGCACCCAATAGTACATGTTCCAAGTCGTCCCGGAGAAGCTTTGGTGACGAAGGCTAATCTACATGATACTAAAGCGTTACTTGGATGGAGATCGAGATATACTCTCGAAGACTATATCGCCATAGAAGTGGCAAGATGCAACACAGGTACATAATCAAGAATTCTGGTCAAGAAGATGAGGTGCTCCATTTTGACGATGGAACTTCTGTATGTCTTAAACCAAATGAATTCTATTCCTATGAGGGTGGTGATGAGATCAAGTTGCCTCAATTGGAACCAAGTCAACGCATGTGGATCTCAAACATAAATTGGGGAGAATTAGAGTCTTCCCAATCAGAAGAAATAACTCTGGTTGGCAACTCTCGTCACTGGGATGTCAAAATTATAGTTGACGAACCAGTTGTCCCCGGATCATGGAAGAAAGAAGGGTTTTGATGTACACGCACAAGGATGGAATTGAGTTAAGGAAGTTGCACAAGGGAGACCTGCACTCTCTGCTCAAACTCAAAGAAGAAAGCTGGTGGGGAACTCACAGCACGTTGATCGTGAACATTGAAGATCAATTGAAGTGGTACGAGTCTATCTCGAACAGAGAGATGTACATGATCGCAATGGACAAAACACAGCCAATTGGGATTGCCTGTTTCACAGAGATTGATTGGTTTGGAAGATCACTGAATATCAGTGGCTCAATTTACAAAGAGTTCAGAAAGATGGATACAGTCAAGGCTGCATTCTCTTGCGGCCTCGACTTTGCTTTTGAGGTTCTCAACATGCAGAGAGTCGGTGCAGAGGTTCTGGAGACTCACACAGCGGCCCAGCATCTTGAGATTGGACATCTAGGATTCAAAGTCGAGGGACGCAGACGGAGAGCCGTCTACAAGGCTGGAAGGTATTATGATTCTATCATCATGGGCCTTCTGCGTGAAGAATGGGAGGCTCATGATCGTGTCAAGAAGTACGAAGGATGTTGCAATGACAACTTCGATCACAACAAGGCTCAGCAGTGCATCGCACGTCTTAACCGAGTGATGGGTGTGGTCCCAGACGCTCAATAGCTTCTTCTGTGGTCAGTCTCACTTCATCAACTTCCATGTACCCATCGAATAATTCACAGTCGATTACGGTTTGGCCGAAATGTCTGTGATAGGTTCTAATGGTCTCATAGAACCATGGGATAGTCAATGATCTTCCTTCGACAGATCTGACATCTTTACCGCCACGGTCAACCACGACGTTGGCATATTCTGCCGAAGCAATGTGGCCGCAATCTTCTTTCTCCCAGAACTTTAGAATGTGCTCTACATGATCGCTGATTTCCCGAACATCTAACATGAATTTGGAGAATCGTTCTGGTAGGAATTGAGGATACCTGAGAGCAGCCATGAGAACCACATGATCAGCATTGATTCTTTCGTATGCAGACAATGTGATCTTCGGTGATATGTTTCCAAATCCCTTAATCAATACGACTTTGTTTCTCATGATGATTTCCTCGGCCACTCATCTACTGTTGGTAGCATGTTGTTATTTTCAAAGAACGCTATCATGTCCTGAGTTGCCCAGAATTCCATGAGGGACATGAATACTTCTGAGTCTTGCTTCTTACCGTAAGAATCCCATAGACTTGTAAGTTTATGATATTGATCTGTAAGTTTTGACTCAGACAAAGCATTGTACCAGTTTTCCCATCTGGCACAAGATGAATTCCTTCTTGCAAGACACAAATGGCCTTGAGCTTTACGTTCCCATTGTTCCAAAGATCTAATAGGATAATGGTGCCTGTAGACTTTTGTTGTGTGCCCATAAGACTTGCCCAGCACGCCATGGTTCCCATGTGTGATCTCTATATCTGGGTCTGGTCTGTGAGCGACTTTGGCTTCTTGCGGTATCGGCAGATGATCAAAATTGAGGTAACGCCTCATGTTCTCCAAGGAAAATGGCTCTGCTGTCGGAGGGTGCAGATACATTCTTTCACAAGAGACAACACTGTCTGACACGGTTCTTAAACTACTGAATCCGCCCCACAATTCATCTGCATCAAGATGGACGATCCAATCTGGATCGAGCTTGCACGCTAATCTGGCCATTCGAGTGACCCACTTTGATTGATTGTGCGTGTCATCCGTTTCGTCGATGATTTCCACAACTTCTGGGTACTTAGATGCGATTTCTCGTGTGTTATCTGTGGAGTTGTTGTCTGTAAAAATGATTTGCGAGATGCCGTTGGCCAAATGGTGTTCGATCATAGGCCCTATGATGTCACTTTCATTCTTTGCCAGAATGGTTGCTACGATTTTAAGTCCGGGAGTTATTGTCAGCATAGAACTATCATAATGATGAAATGAAGATATTGATATTGTGCTCTTACTACCAGAGACCTAAACTCGTCAGAAATGCACTGTCCAGCATCTTGGCTGCAAATGAATTCCATCAAGATTGGGAATTGGCATTTGGGGATGATGGCAGCAAAATTCCCGGTCGTCCAATTGTCGAGGATGTTCTTAAAGATCATTTAGACAAAGTGACATTCGTGCAATCAGGCATGACTCTGGATGATAAATTGAAAAGCGGATTGATGTTGGGCAAGATGGCAAATGATGCCATTGCAGCGTCGTCTGCTGATTTGGGGCTGGTGCTCTGTGATGATGATGAGTTGCATCCTGAGTATCTTAAGAATCTGTCTGCTTTCTTTGAGGCGAATCCAAATGTGTTGTATGCTTACTCAAAGATACATCTCTACAATCCGCTGTATCAGAAATCTTCGGATGTCAATAATCTAAATCACAAATACAATCAATGGGTGACTCCCATCAATCCTTCTTGCAGGGTTGACGCCAGTCAGGTTTCTTGGAGATTGAGTTGTTGTAAACAGATGGAAGCATGGTTTTATGATAGCACAAAGTGCGTTCCTGACAGACCATGGGCAAAGGATACAGATAGAGGGTTTTTTGAGAACATTTACAGCAAGTGTGGAGATTGTTACCCGACAAATATTGTAGGCCAATACAAAGGGACTCACGATCATCAGTTGTTGTGGCACAAAAACGTAGGCACAGATCAATTGAGATCTTATGATGAAATGTGTCAAGAACTTGGAGGAATTGAGTTTTGAAAGATCCATACGAAGTGTTGGGAGTTAAACGTAGCGACGACAAAGAAACGATCCGTAAGGCGTATCGAAAGTTGGCTCGTCAATGGCACCCAGACATGAATCCAGACAAAGTAGACGAAGCTACTGCAAAGTTTAAGGAAATCACAGGAGCGTTTGATGCTATTGAGAATCCACAAAAACAGCCGGGTGCTCGTCCTTTCACGTCTCCGATGAATGATGTCTTCTCTTCTTTCTTTGGCGAAGGTGGGCCACAGGTACAAAACGGCGAGCATATCGTCATTGAATGTAGAATTCAAATGGAAGATGTATTGCACGGCGGCAAAAGAGAATTGCAATACTTCAGGCATGACATGTGTAAAGAATGTGGCGGTGCTGGCGGCACAGAAGGCATGTGCCCACATTGTAATGGATCTGGTGCGAGAACGATTCATGGATCGCACATGACTGTTAGATCGGCTTGTCAGGGATGTGGCGGAAGCGGCAAGATCATCACCAATAAATGCGAACACTGCAATGATGGTATATCTGGCGGAGAAGATCGCACTGTTGCATTTGAAATTCCAAAGGGCGTTGAGACAGGTATGAGGTTTGCTTACAGAGGTTTGGGGCAACCATCCAGAAACTCAATGGGTATGCCGGGGAACTTGTATGTTTCTGTGGTCGTTGAGCCACATGATCATTTCGAGATGATTGGAGATGGCACAATCCTTCATAATGTTGGACTGGATTACACACAATTTGTACTTGGTGCAGAGATAGAAGTTCCGACTTTGGAGTCAGTTGTGACGGTAAAGATCCCGCAAGGCACCTTGCCGGGGCAGAAATTCAGGCTCAAGGAACTCGGACTGCCAAGATTTAGTAACAGAACTGGCGGCATATATACCAGAGGAGATCAACTGGTTGAAGTCCAGTTGAATATGCCTACCAAACTCGATGAGAAATACAGAAAAGTCATTGAGGAATTAGCTCAGTTGGAATCTGAGCAAAGGGGAACAAATGGATGATCTTAAGAAAAACAAGATGGTTTGGGTCGTCGCTATTTTTACAGTGTTGAATATAGTCTTCTTTCTCGGCAGCAAGTTTGTTATTAACAAGACTGCTGATAAAGTGATTGAGAAATTGCAAAAAGAATATTCGCCAAGTCCTTATGGCCCCGGAATTGATCCAGACAAGATTGATCCCGATGCTTTGAGAAAACAGCGTTTGTACTTTGAACTGCGTCAAAGGGCCGGAGAAGTGTCTGCAAGGACACAGAATGTTTCTTGGCGAGATGTATGGGAAAGAGATCGTGGGTTTAGTCCCGAACAATAGCCTTGTCGATCTTTGACGCCTGCCTCATATTGTCTTCTGGATGTCTCTGGAAGATTACTGTCATGGTCTTACCAAGTTCTGGCTTGCCTTCAATTCTTCTGTATTCATCATAGCTGAAATGAGCTTCTGTGCCATCTGATAATCTGATGTAGATCGGATTTCTTTTGGCAATGATGTTCGTGATTCTTCCTGTTCTTTCAACAGATGGAATAGACAGACTGGCATCAGGTAGATTCATTGCCTGTCCGACAGTAGGTGAATTTGTGGCGTTACCAGACGTGGCAAATGCTCCGCCGATTTTGCCGTCAATGTAATCGCTGTGATAGAAACGATCAATCCTTGGTCCTAGATCTGCTAGTCCAATATCTTCTGTAATCAGGAATTCTTTGAATTTACCCATAGCTTACTCTATTTATCACATGACAGAACAAAAACATTTCCATTATGAGGGCAACGTCACACTAAATAAGAAACCCCAAGAGGTTGAGGTGTTGGACGTGTGCTTTCTCACTCCTGCTCGTATTGTAGCTAAAGTTGATGGCCGTGATGTAGAAGTGACTGTTGGTGTAGATATCATCAACAGAAAAGTTTACGAAAACAACACAGAATCGCCTTTAGCCGAGCACATTTTCGAGTATCTCGACAAAGTGAACTCTTTGCCAGAAGATTTCTTCCAAGCTTCGGATGAACTTCAAGAACAGGCGGCGGAAGCACAAGACGATCACGATTTAGTTAAGGAGAGGATGTCAAATGTCTGAAGGTAATCAAATCCAAGCACGAATTCTTATTCCGGGTCATCTCAAAGATAAGACAAGAAAAGGTCCAAACCGACAACTGACCTTCGGAATTGTTTCTGAATGGATCAAGCTACAAGGTTTTGACGATTATACAACAAACGGGCTGATTGACTTGGCGTCAAATTATCCCACAAATGCGTTGCCGAGCTTTCGCAGGAACTTCAACTTGATGATCGCCAGAGTGCGACAGAAAAGACGTGAAGAACAACGTGAGCTTGAAGCACATCCACCACAAATAGAAAGCAAAGAAAATGGCCAAGAAGAAACTACCAACCCTGAAGTGTAATGGATACTGTCCGACAGACGGAATTCTACACGCACAGATTCAATCGCCAATGGTCGGCCTTCCTGCAAGAATCGCCTTCAATAACAGACATACGCAAAAGATCAGCACTGGTTTGTCAGTCGAAGTTCCGGCTGGTTACAAACTTTGTATTGGCCTTGTTCCTAATCTTGCCGCCAAAGGCATGGTTCTGGCAAATACTCCGGGCAATTTTACCAATGGTCCAGTAGAGGCCGTCTTGTTGAACGCCGGGCGAGAGATTGTTGAAGTCAACAACGGAGATCCAATCGTCACATTCTGGGTCGAAGAGATTGTGGAATTTGGATGGGAGTGCTCATGAAAATAGCTGTATTGGTCAGTTTGGCGAGACAAGTCGAAGGCGAATATGTCTTTATGAATGTGCTTAGAGCACACACAGATCCAGACGTTCTAAAGCAACACTTGGCCGCAACAGATCTGCCAAAAACTGGCACATTTGGTGGCGTTGATTGCGTTATTGAATATGGCGTCTTCAAAGATATTGAAGTCGAGGGAGTGTAATGGAGTTTTGGATAGATCGTCGCATTCGACGACTGCACTTTGAGCTTTATTGTCATCCAAAAAAAGGAACAGACGACCCTGATTATCTAAGCAAGGTTGATGCTTGGAAAGAATTGAGATGTCCTAGAAAAACTCTGGAAGAGAAGAAGTTATTTCTTGACAGTATCCTTATCCACCAAATCGACACTGATTCTGGTAATCCCACCATCTAGCTTTTCCACTCTGATTAAGCTGGCTATTGCCAGAACTTTGTCAATCAGGTCTTTATCGAACAATCTAAAGGCGTCGTAGATGCCTTGAGCTTCAACTGTTGTTGCTTCTTTAACTTCGATTTCCATGAGTTTTTCCTCCGCACACTATGTTATCTTATCTATGATTTGGAGACCATAAATGACACAACCACACAATCCTTTGGAGTCCGCCTCACCGCCAGAGCTTACAATCAATCTCAATGATGGCAGCAATGAGCAAGTTACCATCGTCGTGATCAATCATGACAAGCCAGAATATCTCAACATTTGTCTGCAATCTATTCATGTTTGCAGCCATCTCAACAACTATGAAGTTGTGGTCGTTGACAACAATTCTGGCCCAGAGACTCAAGAATATCTTGATGTTCTTCAAGACGAAGGCATCAAAGTTGTGCGTAACTCCACGAATCGTTACTGGTCAGCAGCTTGCAACCAAGGTGTTTCTATCGCCGACCCCAACTCTAGTTACTTCATTTTTCTGCACGCTGATACGGTAATTATGAATCCGGCGTGGATCGACGTACTGGTAAACATCTCAGCATCTAAGGGTGCTGGCATTGTTGGAACCAGCTTGGCTGAATACTACATCCAGAAGCAAAAGGTGCAGTTCATTCAGGAGTGGTGCATGTTGATGAGCCGACGTTGCTGGAACGACTGTGGACCTTGGCCAGAAGAACTCCCATTGGTCGGGATGTCATTCATCATGACTTTACGTGCTCAAATGAAGGGACACAAGCCACAGGCTACAGGGAACCAGATTGCTCATCACTACAAGGCGTTCTCCATGGACCCTAGCGAATATGAGAAGATCAGTGAGAAGGCTATGGCCAGCTTGCCAAAATTGATGCAGCAGATTCAGTCTTAATCGCCGATGTAGGCTTTGATCTTAACAGGCTTCCAGATTTTGAAATCCACAGTGTGAGATTGTCCGCTGTGGATTTTTTGTTGTTCTTCTGGAGGGGCGGAAAATTTCGTCAGATACGAATATAGACGATGCCACCCTTCTTGCATTTTGAATTTGTCACCATCACGGATCATAATGATTGGTTCGTTGCTGCCTTCTCCACGTTCTCCAGCTAAAGCTGTTTGCATCTTCATCCTTTCATCATGGTTTTTGACGCCCTTAGAAAGAGATGGTGATGAGCCGAATTGATGGCTCAAAAATGAGTCAATGGTGTCTTGTGTGAAATTCAGTGGATGGACTTCGACAACTTGTAGTTTCCAGTTGTTTTTGTCAGCGATTGAGGACACTGCACCGTCTTTGAACATATCGCTCAAACTACTATAAGTTGGTTTCCTTGGATCATTTTGTTGTTGCGGCGTATAGATCATTGTCTGCTGCAAAGCCTGAAGTTTCGGATGAACTGGATCTTGTCCAATAGTGTTGCTTTTGGCAACAACAGTATTTCTCCATAATGGTGAAACTCTGTTTTGCAGAACTTGTTTTGCAACGTACTTAGGCAAGTTTGGATGGTTCTGTTGGAACTGCCGAGCAAGGCCCTTGTTTATTTCGGTTACTATCCAGTCTTTGAATCTCATTGTGGCAAGTTCTTTATGAATTCCATCCATTCTGGTTTGTAATATGTTACGATCTTGTGTTTTGCGTAATAACAAGCGTAGCTCATACAAAACAGTTCTTCAGGGTTTTGATTAAGTGAGTCGTTGTTTTGATCTTCAGGGGTCTGCTTCGTATTTTTGACGACATGGAACCACTGTTGTTTCAATTGAGGCGGCAATCGCTCCCAGACTGTGTGGGCGATTTCATGCAGAGAAGTGAATTCTCGGCCATAGTTCCATGGGGCAGCTACAGCGATTTCTTTCTCATAGTTGTCCATATACCCGACATGTTTGTCGTCACCGCTCAGTGTGTTTCCGCCTTGAAACTTCCAAGAGAAATCCTTGACTGTGTTTCTGTGTGAAGGTGGAAGTTTGCTGAGAGTTTTGAGAATGTCGTCTTTCTCCTCTCCCATGCTGGCATCTGACTCTATGTAATCTCTGAATCTCATGTGGATATTTAGCTGGCAGTAAATCAATTTCTTTCATATAATGTTTGGTGAGCACTCGCTTAGTCCAATGATGACTTAAAACCCGTCGTCACCCAGCGAAAACGGGAGGGTTTGGTTGCGTGTCCCCCAGAAAAAACGTAGACAGTTGAGGCTGGTCTGCAAAATCGGCTAATTCCTAAAGAAGATTTCCATTGATGGATCAAGTTTGGGAGGGGAATGCCTTAGAAATCGTTGCATCTGCAAATGTTGATATGCAGATCCAAACCCAGTCTGGTGACGATTCTTTGGTTCAGCAGCTTGATTATCAAGTGTGTTTGTAAATGGTGGGTGTCACCTATAATCCAAACACGCCATTTCGTGGAAGAAATCTTTCCCACCGAGATCTCTATCTCGGTGGGTTTTTTATTGATTGTCATTCTCCTAAATACATAAACCTCTAAAGGAGAAATATGGCTAGAACATCAAAAACAACCTCGACCCGTGCCCCTCGTGTTACTCGTGCTGCCAAAGAAGAATCTTCTCGCAAGCAGCCGACTGGCAATGGCAGCTTTCACATCGAATTCAAGAATCAAGCTCAGGGTCTTGCTTGGGCTGCTTTCAAGCAGCACGATGTGCTCTTTTTAACCGGCCCAGCCGGTACTGGTAAGACTCACCTTGCTTGTGCTTTTGCCATTGAGCAAATTCTTACCAAAGAAAAGAAGAGAATCATCATGACACGTCCAGTTGTTGAAGCTGGAGAATCTCTTGGGTTCCTCCCCGGTACATTCGAGGAGAAAATCGACCCATACATGATGCCAATGTATGACTGCATGGATAAATTGGTAGGAAAGGAAGGTCCGTGGAGAGACAAGATCAACTATGCCATGGAGGCCGCTCCTTTGGCTTACATGCGAGGCCGTGCGATTATTAACACAGAGTTGATCCCAACTCCAACAGGAATGAAACCAATGGGAAGCATTCAAGTCGGTGATTTGGTTATTGGAAGTGATGGATATCCAACAAAAGTTATCGGTGTGTTTCCGCAAGGGACAAAACCTGTTTTTGAAGTCAAATTTTCTGATAAAACAAAAAGTGTATGTTCTGGAGATCACCTTTGGAACACGATGACATTAAATGAAAAACGACACGGCAAGGGCTATACCACAAAAAACACTTTTGAAATTAAAGAAAATGTAAAAAACAAACATAATCAAAAAGTTCATAGAATTCCGATAGTTTCTGGAGTTGTTCAATTTGAATCTCAACATATAAAAATAGATCCTTATTTGTTGGGGGTTTTACTGGGAGATGGACATATTCGTAAAGGAGCCGTCAGAATTACATCTGTTGATGAGGAGATTTTGACAGAGTGCGAACAAAGAATTCCTGTTGGATTGAAGTTGAAGAAAAGAACTGGTTGCGATTATGCAATTGTGTCTGAAAATAAAAACAATCAGCTTCTTAAAATGCTTTATGAGCTTGAGTTGGTTGGTTCAAAATCCAATACAAAGTTTATACCAGAAATTTATAAGTTTAACAGTGCAGAGGTAAGACTGTCTGTTTTACAAGGATTATTGGACACAGATGGATGGATTTGTAAACATAGATCAGGAAATTGCAGAATCCAATATTGTTCTACATCCAAGCAATTAGCAGATGATGTTATGTTTGTCGTGAGATCTTTGGGCGGACATGCTTATTGCAACAAAAGAGAATTTGATGAAAAAGACGATCATCAATACAAGGAACATATCATTAGACATGTTAATCCATCTTATGTTGTTGATATTGTTATGCCTGTGAATCCATTCAAATTAGACAGGAAGGCTAAACAGTATGGTGACAGTAAAATTTCTGTTAAATTGATTTCTAGTGTTGAAGAGGCCGGAGAGGCGGAATGTACTTGCATACAAGTTGAAGCAAAAGATCATTTGTACCTAACGAATGATTTTATTGTTACTCATAACACCTTTGACGATGCCATTTGCATCTTCGATGAGGCCCAGAACGCATCCATGATGCAACTCAAGTTGTTCATGACCAGATTTGGCGAGAACAGCAAGCTCATCATTACTGGAGACCCAAGTCAGAGCGACTTGGCTGGCAGGGTGGCTTTAGTAGATGTTATGACCAGATTGCATTCCGTCGATGGAATCGGCATCGTAGAATTCAAGCCATCTCAAATCGTCAGACATCCGTTGATTTCCAAGATCATCGAAAAACTAGAACCGCAATCATAAAGTAAAAGGACAAGATGCCGTCAACATTTGATGAAACAGCACTGGGCGGAGTCATTACAAGTGGCTCTTCGCTATACGCAATTGCATCCAGACGAACTGCGTCTGGAGGTGCGGTTACGGGCGGTTCTGTAAGAATAATTCTTAGAACAAGCAAAACTGGTTCTGGCGGTACTATCACCGGTGGCTCAGCGTCTGTTTCTATCATTCGTAGCAACATCGTTTCTGGCGGAGTCAAGACTGGCGGCGTTGCTGTTCGTAAGATGTACACATTTAACACCGCTTCTGGTGGATCAGTCACAGGCGGTGCGTCCAGAAGCGGTGTATTCATCCGAGGTCATGGCGGTGCCATTACTGGTGGACTTTCTTTAGTCGTAATTGGTTTTATTGCTAGTGGCGGAATGATCACAGGAGGGTCTGGGGCACAGACATTCTTCGATTACGAAAGAGGCAATGGAGGAGTGGTTGTTGGTGGAGCAAGCATCAACAATCAACAGAGATTCTACAGATACAGTTCAACTGGCGGGATTGTTGTTAGTGGCTTAGCAGACTATGGCATACCAACCAGACGATACAACGCCACAAGCGGAATTCAGATCGGTGGAACTGCCAGCCAAAATTTGGTATTCCACTTGGATTTTGGATTTAAGTGGAACATCAATGCGAGAATCCACAATGATACCACATTCTTGTGGAACACAGGTCTGCTCATCAATTATTGGTATCGTATCATTGGCAAAGACAAATGCAATCATGATCCTTGCTGTCAGAGATACATTCTAAATGTTCATGCTCGTTCGCCAAGTGAACTTTGTGGAAAGCTTGTTAACAGAAGATACAATTTCACAATCGAAAGTGCCCAACGGTTCATAATGCCAGCAGATAATGCTGAAGTAAAACTTCAGGAAGCTGATGGTCAGAACTTTGAATGTAACACATGGGTTCCAATTGACCTGTGCAGCATACCTTTGTGTGAAGAGTTCTGTGTCAATTATGATCTTGTAGAAGATATGTCATTCGACATCATATTCAATCAAGTTAATGGGGATCACAATTACGAAGCAAGCGATGGCGTGTACATCACTGGATCTGCAATCACACATTACAGCAGAATTCTTCCAAGCTATTCATACGAGGCCGATGGCGGCATCATTATAGAAGGAGAGTCTCCAACTAAATCTAGTGGATTCAATTGTGTGGCTACTGGCGGGATTGCCATGGGAGGAACGCCATATCTGAGATCCACAAGTTGGCATTTCATTGGCGGACAATGGCCAAACACATCCAGAGTAAGAACTGGAGAACAAACTGAAAGTTTGCCAGAGCTATTGACCGATCAGGTTTGGAGTCTCACAGATCGTGTTATCAAACAAGACAACTTGTTCTCTTCATCCGATATCAGTTATGGTCGCACAAGTCAATTCTTGATTGTAAGAGGGTTCGATTTCGATGTTCCAGATGACAGCACTATATTGCATGTCTATGTGACTGTTGGAAGGAAAGCCAATCAATTGTCTGTAAGAGACTTAGAAGTTTACATTCTAAATGGCGATGAGATCATTTCAGAAAATAAAGCCAAGAATGTAGATTGGCCATATCTGATTGAATCTCAAACAACCTATGACTTCACAGATGATTTCGATGTTTCTGATATCAATGATTATAACATTGGATTTGCTTTGAGGGTGAAGGCGTTTGGGGTAACACCTTCGACTATTGCATCTGTTGATGGCGTCATGGTTGAAGTGATTTACGAAGATACATCGAATCAGAAGGTCAGAATTTCTGGAACTGCTGGAGTTGTTTCTTCTGCTTATAGTTGGGTTGGTTCAGGCGGAATCGACGTTAGTGGCACCACAACGGTCAGGCAGGGATTCAAGTACAAGCCAAATGGTGTTGGAATTACAGTCGGCGGACAGTATGAATCTGGTCTTGTCTATGAGGCTGTTGGCGGCATTCTGGTTGAAGGAAGTGCTGATGCACGACCAAGCTTCCAAGAGATCACAGCTTCTGGCGGCATGAAGACTGGCGGCGAGGGAATTGCCAAACCATACTTTGAACTTGGTTACGGCAGTTCAATGGCAGGCGGAACAGCAAGAAACAATTTGATCAACAAGATTTCTGGGACAGGAGGATGTATTGTTTCAGGGAAAGGCAAATCGCCATCTGCCGGTATATTCAGCGTTGTCGCTGAGGGCGGCATCACTATGGGTGGAGATGCTGGCAGAAAGACACAGAATTGGAAGTATTATCCAAGCGGAAATATCGTGTTTGTCTTGGGAGGGGCTGATTATCATTCAAGCAATTTGGGTGAATACACAGAGAGTGCTGAGTTCGACATGACTGTTGATGGAATATTGGTTGAATTCGATTCAGACAAAGACCTGCATGACGCCAAGGGCGTTGTTGAGATGTTGTCACGTTGTGGTTGTGGCGACATCCCTTTGACGTTGAACTTGGAACAGTTGATTGCCAAAGACAACAACTTTGCCAAGTTCTTGGTGAGGAATAGTTTGACAATTTCCAGCAGGCTCACGATGCAGTACAACCTTCCAAACGACTCTTGGCAAACAAACTTGCATTACACTGGATTGTCAGCCGACACAAATACACGTGAATCTTGGAATGTGGTGTTTGACATTCAGTGTACGCAGACGCTGGGCGGAATTTTTATCGGTCGCCAGATTTGGAAACTAGGGATGGAAGTTGTGAGAAAGAATTTGAATACAGGAAATTCTTTCTCGACAAGAGTTGTGGTGGGTGTTTTGCCAGATCAAATCTGTGCTGCAAATGAACTCAAATTCAAGGTTACTCTGGATACACAGACTGGAATGACAGAAATTTCTCCAGTGGCCACAATTTATCAATCAGTTCTTTATGATGACATCGGCATGTTTAAGAACCAAGCTTGGATCACTTCTCCAAACCTAATATTCACAGTCTCACAATCTGGGTTAGATGTCATTCAAAATAGAATTGACCTTACATCAGATGTTTTGGTATCATAACCTCATGGAAACTCTTGTAGGCATCATCTTAGTCATCTCAGCTTTCAACGCAATCATGTTGGTTGTGATCGGATCGGCTTTGTCAAAATTGATTCGAGAAACAGAGACAGAGGAAGAATTTGATATTCCTCAAAAGGCACCAAAGTCATCAAAGCAGATGATTGATTTGCCGGTCGTTGGTCCGCCAACTTATGATATGGCAGTATTTGATGGCAAGGCTGAACCATACACGGATGGTATGGAACGACGGCTCACACCCATAAAGAACTGGGACGGGATAAGCCAGCAGTAAACGAGGCAGGGATGCAAGTCATATTCAAAAAAACTCCGTACACAAGAAAGTTTGGAGTCGAGCTTGAGGTATCTCCAGATGTTCACAAGACAAAAATCGGAACTCTAATTGAAGATTTCGAGTTGTATTATGGCACTGGCAGAACTGTGAAAGTCACGCCCGGAGTCAACGGGTGGGACATAACAAACGCCAACAATTACTGGCACGTCAAGTACGATTCGACATGTGGTCCGCTCGGCAAGCCCCATGATTCTGGGTGGGAAATCGCATCTTTCATTGGTCGCACAGAAGAGGATTTGGAGATTATTTCTGGTGTTGGCGAGTATCTTGCCGACAGCGGAGTCTCCACCAACAGAAACTGTGGATATCACATCCACATTGATGTCTCGGATTTCACTCCAGACAGAATGGCAGTTCTTATCGCCAGATGGTTAAAGATCGAATTCTCCGTGATGTCAGCATGTCCTCCACGAAGGATCAATAATCCTCATTGTCAATTCCTGAATCTCAGGAAAATTACAGAAAATGCCTATTACAATCCAGAACGTCTGGAGGATTTCTGGAATCGGATGGCTCCCAACAACCTTGGTGCCCACGATAACCCAGACAAACGATACACAGTCAACACAATTGGCTACAGGAACGGTCAATTCAATCCCGGATACTCTCGCAAAACCGTGGAGTTTAGGTTCCCGGAATGTTTGTTGGACAAGAAGCATATCGCCAATTGGGTGATGATCTTGTTGTGTTTTGTGGATGACTGCTACAACACGACAGTAGCCCCCAAAAACATCCAAAAATCTCAATCATTGACTGAATCTCTACAACTTCTAGGACTGCAAGGCGATGAGAATTTCTATCTCTTAGAAGAAAAACTTTGTGATGCAAAGATGTGGTTCTTGCAGAAGATAAAAGAAGAATGCAGTAACTCCTCTTATGCAAAAGAGGCAGAAGATTTGCTTGCTTTTATCCTCACAATCTGATATATACTGTAACTTACAAACTACTTTAAGTAAAGCGTTTACGCTTACTTTACATTTACAGAATTACGGAGTTACCATGTCTACTACACAACTTGTGGAGCAATATGTCCCATTGGCTAATAAGCTGGCTTTTCAGAAGAAAAAGTCGCTGCCACGTTTCATCGACATCGAGGATTTGCGGTCAGCCGCATACCTTGGATTAGTTGAAGCAGCAAACCGTTTTAACCCAGATATGGGCGTTTGTTTTTCAACATTCGCCTACCCACGAATCAACGGGGCAATCATTGATTACCTGCGTGATCAGGGCTGGATGAGACGGGGCGACACATGTCACATCATTAGTTTGGATGCCCCTGTGGCAAACAGCGAGATGTGCGTTCTGGGAGATACAGTCGCAGCCAAAGAAGAGATCACTGATCAAGAAGAAGTTCTTGAGGTGATCACCTTGAATTTGGACAATCAAGCCAAAGCTGTCCTCAGACACTATTTCATTGATGAACTTTCGATGAAGGAAGTCGGTGAGAAGTTCGGTGTCACCGAGGGCAGGATCAGTCAGTTGATTAAAGAGTACAAGCAAAGAATTCGTACCGATTGGTCCGAAGAAGAGCTTCGTGCTGAACTGGCTGCGTAAATTGGAGCACAAATGAAGTTCTTGCTAAGTTTAGCGATTCTATTCGGCATGGTTGCCAACTCTTTTGCTGGGGAGAAGATCTTTAAGGTTCTTCGACCCAATGAAATAGCGGAGGAGAGTGCATCTGCTGGTGGAATTCCAAAAGAAATTGAGGGACTCCAATGGAATCGTTGGACCAGCAAGAACTTCGTTGTGTTAGCTCTGAATGATTCTTATGCCAAGTATCTTAATGAACACCTAGAATCGGTGAAGACTTGGACTCTCGCTCGATGGGGCTTGTTTGATGTCGATTACTCTGTGCCGTGCAAATTCATTTGCGTGGACGATCCAGCGGTATTTGAGAAATTGTTCAAACTGAAGAAGACCAAAATTGAGGTTCGTCGAGACGATAAAGGCAAGATCAAAGAAACAGTGATCTTTCTGTTGGCCGATAATTCTCCATCCCATTGCGTTCCCGGACCTCTGACAGAAATATCATTGGCGGAATTTGGGCAGAAATATGACACAGAGTTTGGTTGGTGGACCTATCGTGGCATGACTCTTCTGAATGGTTCGCTCGATCAAATTCGTGGTCGCATTTCTTACATGAAATCGCCAATCGAGAAGAACAGTCAATTGTTTTTCGGCAAGAGTTTGTTGGAACTCAAGAGAGATCAATACGAGAAGCTGTCTGATGCAGAGAAGGCTCTATTTGATTCATCGGCTGTCCTGTTCTGTTTGATGGTTCGTAAAGAATTTGGGCAGGACAAGTTTCATCACATGATGAAAGACTCTATTGCGAACCCTGAAGCATCTTTGTCTGACAGGCTTGGATTTAGATCCTATGCAGAATTCGACAAGACATTCAAGAGATACATGATTGATCTGTCTGGAGATGTTGTGTCTAACAAGACACCAGACCGTTACTTACAGATCTATGAGCCTGAAAGAGATTAAGGCTTTTTCATCTTCTTCATCTTCTTCATAAACATGGGTTTTGCACCCATTGGACCTGCTGCTCCACCACCTCCACCACCTCCACCGCCACTTCCACCTCTAGGAGTCTGTCCAGAGACAGGTCCAAGTAGGTTCTTGAATGGTTGGCCATCAGATGGTTTTTTGACGCTAGAAGCTACAGGGAATCCTAGAAGCCCGTTGTCGCCGTTACCGCCTTCTTCTGTAAGTTTGATGAAGTGTTTGAATCTCATGCTTTATCTATTGCTCAATGATGTGATTTCATATAATCTATTGGTATGGACGAAATTCAACTTGCTCTGCGAGAGCGTTATTCTGGCATACACCCACTGTTGTTCCATAGATGCTTGGAAAAAGCCAAGACGAACGGTGAGTTGTTTGATTTGCTAGACTCAATGCCAGATGAATATCCCTTTGTTTGGGATGAAGAATCTCGGAAATGGGTCGTTACTGATTTGTTGCAAAGACCAACCAAACCCAAGGAGAAATCATGAATACAGTTGTGATGATCGCAGCGGCAACTCTGGGTCAGTTTTTCGATTGCCCCCCGCCGCCAATTTGTCAGGCACCAATAGTTTACAGTGCTCCAGCCGATTACGTGTTTATTGAGTTGGATGGGATGAACGAACGCACTAGAAGCTATGAACTTATCGAGTATGGAGAAAAGAAGTGGCGTGTTCCTGTAATCAATGGATATGTGCCAGATGTGTCTCGGTGCAAACTTAGTTCTGGCGGATACAAGATTCGTTACAACTATTCCAGCAGAACTCCTCTGGAAGAATGTGTATTGTGCGAGAAACTTGTTCCTGCCAAATCTAATGTGCCTAGACAAACCAGAGGAGGGGCTTTGCCAAGAATTCCTCCAGAGCCAATGAAAACTCCAGCACCTGTTGAAGAGATCAATCCAGAGCCACGCAGAACTTTGGTAAAGCCAAGACTGGAACCGGAACGAGAACCTGAGCGAGATCCTCCAAGGCTAAATTTGAAGAGGCCCTCTGAAGTCATAGAATCTGAAGATAACAGGGTCAATCCGAGCTATGGCAAGGAGAATCTCAGATGAGACTTCATGAGGAGTACATTCATCGGCACAACTTGCAAATTCCAGTTATTCGATATGACTCCAGATCGAATCTATTCCTGAAAACTAAAGATGCTCCATTTCGATGGAGCATCTTTAACATCATTTGGAGGCCCCAGTCTGGCAGGCCCGGTTTCTATGAATTTGCTCGAATGGAACCGATGCACAACGGCAATGGAACATTCCGCTGTTTTGAGAAAGACAGGTATGTCTATTGGGACCAATATGAATGTGAGATTGCAAAAGTTGTAAACGATTACAAAGATCAGAATTTTTTCCCTTTAGCAAGCAGACACAGAAGTTTGATGGCTTGGGAGATGTTTCTTTACATGTATGATGGCTGGCTGTCTGAAAGAATGGATGCCAGATTTTATCAGCAAGTAGAGCGTAGCACTATGGAAACACTTGACTTGAACACCAGATCTACAGCTTATAGGTCGGCAAACAGAATGCTCTCAGAATGCTTCGGTTCTGAGAAGGTGGTTCAGACACTGAATTACCAGATCATGCCTATGATCAATGGTCACTCACAATGGTTGGAAAATTTGTTCAATGCCTAAAAGCTTTTCTCCAGTAAGAATCCAGAATCCAACTTCTCTCCAACAACTCGCAAAAGTTAGTCCGGGGCAGGAGATTTCTATGTATTTGGACGACGACATCTTCGGCGAACACGCAGTTGATGTTTCCACAGAGTTGTTGACTGTTGAAGCTAAACCCCACAAGAATGGCAGACTCTACACAATCAAGCACTCCGACTTGATCCATGACTGGGCCGAATACTCATCGGCGATGCTTGGAGAGATCTGGATTGATGGCAAGAAAGCGATTGGCAAAGTTGGTGTTCTGTTAGAAACAACCAACTTAGAGAAAACCAACATCAAAACAGTCGTGAACCCAGATTGCATGGATCTGAGGATGTATCCATACAACATCTTTGAGGTAATTGTTTATGACAATAGATTTGGATATCACGACGAATGGACGTTTGAGTGGAAGTCGATAAAAGATGTTGGCGTGCAACAATTGGGATACGACCATCTCTGTCTTCATTCTTGGGAACACTACTATAACGGACTAGAACCTGCAAATTATCTGTATGCAAGGTTGCCTAGAGGAGATGCTGAAAATGGCATGTTGACTCGGCAGCATCACTTCTGGTTTAGACTGGACAACAAAGCTTTTGCTCTGGTTGCAAAAGAAACTTCTATTGTTCATGTTGGCAATCTTGTGGTTAATGGCATCTCGAATCGTTACCAGTTGCAGTACGCAGATAAGATGAATTATCATTTGTCTGTGTATGTTGATTGCAGAAAGAAATGTTACAAGGAATTGCAAGACTCGATAAATATCAAATACAGAAATGATTGTGCTCCCAACAATTGTGGTGTGATTATTCACAAGCCAATTCCGAAGCCACCAGTTAAGGAGACATTGCCTGAAATTAGGGATGTTGATATAAGATTGGTAGAGGTTCCGGGGTACATTACAGGCTGCAAAACTTTGTCGGCCTTGAATGAATCTTACAGAGCATCCAATTGGGATGACTACGAGGACGATGTTGATTGTCCGCCGTTCCCACAGCAGTATCCACAGCGGCATCACACTCAATGGTGGAGGAAATGGAATTGATTCACCACATTAGCTTTAAGGACAAGAAGAACACGCCTTCAATGCACTTTGAGGTAAGTCATGGTTCTTTTGGTCTGGACGTTGAACCATACAGATTCGAAACTTGTCGTGAAAGATTCGGAAGGCAGTGGGACCAAGACACCAAAGGGTTTTATCTAACCCATCCAATAAACAAAGGATATTCTGTTGCAACTTTCTTAAAGAAAACGGAGATTGTTCTTAAACAAACAGAATTTTCCGAGTATGCTTTGACCAATCGTGATACCATTCTGTGGATAGAACCCAGCAAATTTTGGATGTGTTGTCGGATGAGGCGATCACTCTTGACCATTTTGGTTCGTGCTGGTATTCTGTATGATCCTAAACGTGACAACTATGAAGAGGCACTTTTTACAGAAAAATGGGCAAAGCCGACAAAGATGGCGGTGATGCGTTTTCTGTATGGATTCACCAAATACATCGGTCCAACTATCGACGATCAACAAAGCATTGAAAGTCGTGGCTGGAAGTACGTTTTCGAAAATCACGACGAGCAATACACGAAGAATTGCTTAATCTGGCCGGAAGATAACGCCTACAAACCACAAGGCCCTCTCTCCGGCATTTGGATATGAGGAAGGAATCTCAGATGCTCAAGTCAGTAAAAGGCTGCATGTTCATCAAGTGGTTACATTCGGGACTTTACAGAGATGCCGCTCTTTTAGAGTCCCACAGTTCCGAAAACTTTCTTAAAGAAAGAGACATTCGGGAGTTGATGCGTAAGAAGTATGGAATGGGTGGATTCGTTCTTACAGAAATCAACAAGCCGATTGGATACACGGTCTACGAGCACACCAATGGAGTGCTTGAGATCATTAACTTGGTGGTTCACCAAGATTACCGCCGCCGTGGCATGGCCTCACTTTTGTTAGAGAAGCTTGCCACAAGAAGCCGTTGGTCATCCATGCAGGTCTGCGTGAGAGAATCCAATCTGGCCGCACACTTATTTTTCAAGAAGCAAGGATTCTTAGCCACTGGTGTAAAACGGCGGTACTTCGAGGATCATGTTTTTGGGGAAATGAAGTTCGAAGATGCTTACCATTTCAGAAAGGAAAAAGCATGAAAACATTGTTTTTAGCAGCATTTTTAGCAATCACATCGGTCGCCATGGCCGAAGAACCGAGGATGGTTATTTCTGGCACGGGAACTGTAACCGCAGAACCAGATGAAGGATACATCACGATTGGAGTAGCCATCGTGAAACCAACATCTTCAGAAGCATTGAAGGCAAACATCGAATCCATGCGTTTGCTGTATGGAAGACTGGATCATTTTGGTGTTGCCGCAAAAAACATCAAGACGATTGATTTCTCAGTCGGAGAACATTACTCCAACGTGGAAACTGGTGGAAAAGACAACAATGGTAATCCCATCTTTAAGACAGTCAAAGATGGATATGTTGTGTCAAATGTGATTCGAGTCACAGTCTGTGAACTTCCAAAGTTTGGAGACATTCTTGATGCTGTGGTCCAAGATGGTGCCACACAAGTTCAGAACATCAACTTCGGATCATCTAAGGCAGATGAAAATCTCGATGCGGCTCGTGCATTGGCAGTCAAGGATGCCTTGAAGAAAGCCAATACATTGTCCGAAGGTCTGGGAGTTGCTTTGGGACAGGTTGTATCTGTCTCAGAAGGTGGTGGAGTTCAGCCAAGAATAATGTATCGTGCCGCAGTAGCAGAGGCAGCACCGGGCGGATCTCCGATTTCTGGTGGAACTCTGACATTCAGTGTTTCCGTCAATGTTCAATGGGCATTAACTGCAAAGGTTGTTGATCCTATTGAACACAGAATCGAACCAAATCCTTTCAAGAAGAAATTGAAAATCGAAGTGGAGAAGTAAACATGAGCAAGATTTTTTTCACAGCCGACACACATTTTGGTCACGGCAATATCATCAAGTATTGCAACCGACCATTTCTTACAGATGCCGATAAAAAGGCTTTGGCGGAGAATGGGGGATCATGGCATGACGGTACGTGGAAAGGCAATCGCTCAAGTGATTGGCGGATCACCAGAGATGCCGTAGACATGATGAATGACGTATTCACCGACAATATCAACGCTATGGTTGGAGAAGACGACATTCTGTGGCATCTCGGTGATTTCGCTTTCGCCCAACGTGAAAACTACGTCCGTAAATGTGAGTTCTATCGGAACCGCATTCACTGTAAGAACGTAAACATCATCTGGGGCAATCATGATGAACCACACATGATTAAGCATCTTTTCAAAGAGAGCCATTTCATGCACAGCATCTCTTTGCCACCAAGTCGCAACAAGATCATTCTGTGTCATTATGCGATGGCAGTGTGGGATGGGTCTCATCGTGGCAATTGGCAGTTGTATGGGCACTCTCACACAAACGCCGAACCATGGATGGACAAAAACATGCCCGGCAGAAAGAGCCTCGATGTAGGGGTGGATAACGCCAATAGGTTGCTTGGTTCTTACAGGCCATTCAGCCTTGAAGAATTGGAAAAGATGATGTCTAAGCGAGAAGGTTTCTCAATGGATCATCATGTTCCTAGAAATAGTACCGCTCCAAGAGAGGAAGACTTGACATGATCTTTTTGTTGATCGCCGCAGTCATGGGAGTTGTTGGTGGATTAGGCTGGAGTTTGCCAGCATTAGGCATTGCCTATCTGAAGAGCATGATGTTCCCAAAGAAGAAGTCATCAGGCACCGCAGAGATGGCCTTCTTGGCTGAATGGGTATTGCTTCAGGGAATCTTGGGCTGGATTACAATAATTGGATTCCCGGTAGCTTTCTTTTTTGTGGATGCAGTAATTGTGTTCCACTTCATGCTTTTGTATTTGTTCATATCATTACTCAGTGCAGTGTTGCTTTGGTCTTTCATGTTCTCTGATAAATGAGATTGCGGTAACATCTTGTTTCTGATAGCATTCCTTTTCGTCAGGAAAGGAATCCTATGATAGAAATTGAACTCACACCAGAGATGGTGAAAGATGCAAGAAAAGAAGCAGAAGAACTCGGAGTCTTAAAGAATTCCATTACCAAAGGCGTTGGTAACATCATTGGAATTCTCGGTGAGATGGCAGCAGCAAAGGCTACTGGCTCCACGAGAGCAAACACTAGAGATTACGATTTGCTCAGACCCAACGGTCAAACATCCGACGTGAAATCGAAGAAATGTTCAGGGCCACCAGAACCTCATTTTGAGTGTTCGGTGGCCGATTTCAATACAAGCCAGAAGTGTGACTACTATGTATTTGTCAGAGTCCTCAATGACTTGAGCAAAGCGTGGGTCGTCGGCGAGCTTCCGAAGGCTGAGTATTTCGAGAAAGCCGTGTTCATCCAACAGGGTCAGTTCGACCCGGCGAACAACTGGCGTTGCAAGGCCGATTGCTACAACGTCCCAATCAGCAACCTGAATGAAGTTCAGAAAGCCTGATTACAATTTTTGGAGCTTTACAACCGACGTTCCGTGCCTTACAATAATGTGGCACGGAAGTCAAATTTTGGAGAGAAATCATGGCCGATAAAGAAGAAGGAATCATCGTTGAGGGCATTGTGTCCGAAAACCTCAAGAACGGGTTTAGGGTCAAATTGTGCCCACCAGAACCTGATTCACAGCCAAAAGATGATGCACAGATTGTGATGGCTCACTTGGCTGGCAAGATGCGGATGAACAACATCAAGATCGTTCCGGGAGATCGTGTGAAGGTGGAACTGTCCCCTTACGATCTTTCACGAGGCAGAATCACGTACCGGATGAAGGGTTGAGATCAATGATCACCATCGGTTCTCGTAGTTTCGACAGCGTTGATGAACTGGAAAAGCTGGTCATCCACGCCGCCACAGAATACGAACTCAATGGCTACGTCGAAGACTTCGACGGAGTGGAAATCACCGACCCCGAATACGACGATCTCTTCCGAGAACTCAAATCTCTCAAGCCCACAAGCATTGCCTTCAAGGGGACCAGCCCCTCAGTAGCGAAAAGCAAGGGCAGCACGATTGTTCACAATCCTCCGATGACATCCATCGCCAAGGCCGATGGCGAGTTGACTGAGAAGGAAGACATCTACAACAAGTGGATGGAAGATTGCAAGACTCGTCTTGGCAAAACCCCTACCTTCTCCCAATCTTACAAGCGTGACGGTGTTGCTCTTCGCATCAACTACATCGACGGCAAGATGGTCGGGGCTGGTCTTCGTCCTCGTGATGGGATCAATGGCTCCGATGTGACTCGTCACATGAAGCATATTGCAGGCGTCCCATTGACACTGCCTCACCCATACACACTTTCTCTGAATGGAGAGATCGAATGTTGGTTTGAGGACTTCGCAATCGTCAATGCCGAACGTGATGCGGCTGGCGAAGAACAATACAAGAATCCTCGAAACTATACGGCTGGCTGTCTTGGCCGTGATGACGCCGCTGAGACCAAGAACGCACGTCTGCGAATCGCATTCTACAGCATCACCGGTTTCGATGATTGGCAGGATCACTACAAGACAGAAGTTGATCGTGCCAAGTGGGCCAACAGCCCAGAAGGTCTCAATCTGCTCGACGATGATGGCAAGGGCTACTTCGTTCGGATGTTGCTCCACACCAACCGCAAGCAGTTGCAGGTGATGGAAGATCATGCCAAGAAGTTGCCATACTACGTCGATGGTGTGGTTCTCAAGGTCAACGATCTCGAAGACCAAGAAGACCTCGGTCATACTGGCGATGATAAGGTCAATCCACCCCGTGGTGCCGTGGCGTGGAAATTCGCCGAAGAGACGGCGGAAGCTGAAGTCTCGTCCATTGAATGGAACGCATCACGTACAGGACGAGTTGTCCCCACGGCAATCTTCGACAAACCGTTCATGCTGGCCGATACCGAGAACAGTCGAGCCACATGTAACAACTATGGCTGGATGGAAGATCGAGGTCTTGGCCCCGGTGCCAAGGTGAGGTGCAAAAAGGGCGGTAAGATCATTCCAAACATCATGGAAGTTCTGACGCCAGTCAAAGATATTGGTTCGCCGTCTAACTGCCCAAGCTGCAATTCCACATTGGAAGTTATTTCCAGCAGTAGCGGCAATCGTGATCTGAAATGCACCAACGAAGATTGCGGTGCTAAGCACGTCAAAGGCTGGTTGTTCTATGTCACGAACATGGGTGGCAAGGGTCTTGGTGCGTCTGCGATGGAGAAGGTGCTTAACAGTGGCAAGGTCCATAGTCTGCCAGACTTGTACAAGCTGGAAGTCTCTGACCTGACGCCACATGGATTCTCTGAACGTCAAGCACTGTTGGCGTTGGCAGCGATCTGGCGTGTGAAGCCGGATAAGGATGCCAAGCTCAAGAAGGCACTTGAAGAGGCACAACAAACCAAGCAGAAGATTCCGGCATGGCAGTTCTTTGCCAGCTTGGGCATCTCTGGTGCTGGCAACTCTGCTGGCAAGGCACTGGTCCAAGAACTTCAGACATGGGATGCAATTCGGACGGCAACCACCGACACGTTGCTGACTGTCAGCGGCATCGGCGAAACGACGGCCAAAGCAATCACTGCCTTCTTCCAGAAACGTGGGCCAGTTGTCGATGAACTGGTGGACAAGTTCGTCGAACTGGAATTGCCCAAGTTCGGAAAGCTGACCGGTACAAATTTTGTACTCACTGGTAGTTTCACATTGGGCAAGACCCATTGGGAACATCAAATCCAAGAACTGGGCGGGAACATCCAGAGCAGCGTCGGTAAAGGCACACAGTATCTGGTGCGTGAACACGGCAAGCCAGATGGTTCTCTCTCAGACAAGGAACAGAAGGCCGCAAATCTCGGCGTGAAGATTATCGGCGTGCCAGAACTGGAGAAACTGCTGTGACAGCATCTGAATTGCAAGCAGGGAAGATCTATCTGTCTAAATTCGGCTGGTTCGGAGAGTTCTCCAGAATCGGCGGAACAGGGATGGGGATCTTCCATCCGCCCGGAGAACCAGACATGCAGTCTAGCTGGGCTACAGAGCCGGACGATATTGAACGAGAAGCAACTCCAGAAGAGTCCAAGGCATACAAAAAAGAATGCAATGCCTACGACCCGGATGATGAATGATGAACATTGACGCAAGAATGATTGTGGCAACAGGATTCCCTCCCGACGAGGGAAAAAAGCTGGCTCAACATGTGTTGAAAGAGTGTCCTGAATTGCAAGATCTGGAGATCAATGTTTCTCGATGCCCGGCAGCATTGTTGATCGCCGCATTCTTTTCATCATTTTTGCTGGAAATTCACGACAATCGGCCAGAATTGTTGGCTGACGCCAGAAACATCTCGTGGGTGGCAAAGCATCCTTTCCAGCAAGAGAACATCGCTCGTTGGATGAAAGACTTTGAATCGGAGCCAAAATGAAGCTGAAAGAGATTTTTGATTGGTTTGCAGATAGACCAATCCATTTCTGTGCCTTATCATTATCTGCGATGGCCATGTTTGTCTGCTTGACCGCTTGTGTGTTTTTCATCTCTTCGTGTGCTGCGAAGAGTGATGAACATTACTACAAGTACCGCACCGAGTCCAGCAAGGACTTCTGGCAACGAGATCGGTGATTTATGGCTCGGAGATTGACAAAAGAAGCTCAAGCAGACAGTGATGATTTCAATCATCTGTACCGATTCGGCGGTTGCTCTTGTCACATCAATCCTCCCTGCGATCACTGTACACATCCCGGCAATCCTGTCGGGCAAGAAGAGTGTGATGAGTGTTGGGAAGAAGATGAAGAGTGCCGGTGCATCTCTTTGTTAAACGGACACGAAGCTGGATGTCCATACCACAGGGCATGAAATCATGTATGTTCTTCAACAGCGAGTCTCAATCAAGTCCACCGAAGAACTCGACACTCGTTACGATGGGCAAGAGGGGTGGATTCACAGGCATTGGGTCGCACATCCAGAATGGTGGACTGTGATCACGAGGGATGGCAACACCTGCGTCTTCCATGAGTCACAACTGTCTCCGGTCGGCATTCAAGTCAAAGATTTACATCTTGAACAAGATGGATTCCGTCATTCATCAGAAGTTATCGGCGAGATGATTCAGTTCGTCCGTGATGGCGGCAGATTTGATTTGGAGACGCTCAAGAAACATGATCCAAATCGTGATAGTCTATTGGTGGCCATCACGAAATTCGAGGACGGATCGCTCTACATTCGTGATGGTTTTCACAGAGTAATGGCTGTGTTTCTGGGCAGACCAGATGGTATGCTCTATGACAACGAGTATTTCGTTGAGGAACTCACATATCTCCGAATGTTGACGCCCAGATTGGATGTTCGATACTATACGCCATTCGATCCTCGTGTCGAGGTCAGGGCGTCCGATTTCGGCAGCTTCCGTGATCAGGTTGATGAGTTGATCAAACAAAAGGGAGATCCTCTGGAATTCATCCGGGAAAATCGCCATGTTTATGTTCGACCAAAAATGCCACATCATGAGACTGTGCAAGTCTTTGCGGAGCAATGGTTGAAGAAAAATGAAATTTTCTTTGCAACAATTCCACCGCTCACGGACATAAGGAAGTAGAGACAATGATGTCAGTCGAGATGAAGCGTGTTCATGCGGTTGCTGAGGAACTAAGTAAGACTAAGCGATCAGCTTGGAATTGCGTGATGATCCTGCATGAAGAAGGCACAACCTTGTTCTTCAGGAACGCCTATATGGTGCGGTATCACGACCCGCAGCATGGCGACTGGGGAGCTTCAGAACATCCCGGAGAGTGGATCATGGTGTTCACCGAACATCATGGATTTCATGTTTATCCTGTGGATGATCTGAGTTGGTTTCAAGAATTACAGGGCGTGAATTCAGAACGATTCTTCGCCACTCTCGAAGACATGATTGAGTACAAGTCAAAACATCCAGATTATCCACAAGACGAAGAGATTCCTTTTTGCCACTGCGGCGAAGACATCGTTTTCGATAAGAAAGAAAACGCTGAGTTCTGCAAAGTCTGTGGCAAAGAAGTTCTGGGCACGAGACATCCAAACTGAAAGGAAGCGACCCATGTTGCCAATCCTCGGAAATGATTGTGGTACATGCACTGCATGTTGTACTGTTCTAGGGGTTGGAGAAATCCGTAAGGATCATTATTCCAAATGCCAACATGAGTGTGCTGGCGGTTGTGCCATCTACAAGGCACGTCCCAAGGAGTGCAAGACGTACCAATGTCTTTGGATCGCCAGCCCAAATATGATCGAAGAACTGCGGCCAGACAAGCTGGGCGTGATTCTCGAAGTCTCTGAATTGTCCATTGGTCCTGCTGTCGTAGTGCGTGAGGTCTGGCAGGATGCGAGCAAGTCTGATCTGGCTCAGCAGTTCATTGAACTGGTGGCTGAAGAAGCTCAGGGCTTCATCTATGTTGTGAGGCCCAATGGCACTAGGTCTGCGTTTTTCCCGCCGTGGGTTGCTCATCTGTCTCCGTTGGCGGCACAGTTCAAGGAGTACGGCTGGCGAGACATGGAGGCAAAACAAAAGCAGGTCCAGAATATCGCTCAGAGAAAAGAGAAGGAAGTGAAGAAGCACCGCAAAAAAATGGCGAATCTCTCGAAAAAACGCAACCGGTAAATTTCTGCCAAAAATCTGCGAACCTGCCGAAGCGGCCTGTGTCTTTTAGGGACACAGGCCGCTTTTTTTTTGTTGCAAAAATTGGAGTGAACCTTGTTCGGGAACCTTGTGTCCTAATCGACGTGATCCAGAAATCTGAAAAATTCTGTAAGAAAGTCTTGCATTTTTACAGATAGCTGAGTATTATATCTTTCCCGATGTTAATAGGGTTGTCATGCAACCCTCGCTGAAGTCCTCATTGATGAGGCAAGTTTGTTTTCGGCAATTGTGCTGAAAAATGTTGAGTGCAGAGCACTCGGAAAGGCAGGTAGCATCATGGCTAACAAGAATCTATTCAAGTCCCCCGGAGTAACCTCCAAGGTTCCCGCAGCGGACACCACGAACTCCGCAGGTGGCAAGGCGTACAGCTTCGAGAAGAAGCACTGTCTCGCCCAAATCGCAGCAACCAACTGTTTCAATGGCACGTACTACGTGAGTGCTGAGGACAACCTCAAGCTCGCCAAGGAAGCGGCATTGGCTCTCACGAGCGATCCTGAGTTCATCGCCAAGGTCGCTGTGTACTCCCGTGACAAGGGGTACATGAAGGACATGCCAGCGTTCTTGACTGTGTTGCTGGCAGAACTCGACACGAAGCTCTTCCGTAAGGTGTTCCCAAAGGTCATCGACAACGGCAAGATGCTGCGTAACTTCTGTCAGATGGCTCGGTCTGGTGCTGTGACTGGAAAGGTGAAGAACCTGTCCAGCGGCAGCGTGCGACACGCTATTCAGCAGTGGTTCGACGTTCGAGGTGCATGGGCACTGTTCAAGGCTTCGATTGGAAACGATCCAAGCATGAAGGACATGCTGCGTATGTGCCGTCCAAAGCCGAACTCTGATGAGAAGGCTGCGTTGTTCGGATACTTCTTGGACAAGGAAGTCGAGTTCGCTCGTCTGCCTCAGATCGTGCGTGAGTACGAAGCGTTCAAGAAGGACAAGACGCTGACGGTGCCAAATGTTGACTTCCGTATGCTGGACTCACTCGGCTTGACCGATGCTCAGTGGACGGAGATCGCACGGAACGCTCCATGGATGATGACGAGAATGAACCTTAACACGTTCTCTCGGCACAACGTCTTCAAGGACAAGGAAGTCACGAAGTTGATCGCAGATCGTCTGCGTAACCGGGAGATGATCGTGGAAGCACGTCAGTTCCCATACCAGATGTTCTCGGCATGGAAGGCAATCGAAGGAACAACGGATGTGCCTTTCGAAATTCGGGATGCGTTGCAGGATTCGATGGAAATCGCCATCGACAACGTGCCTGAGTTCAAGGGACAGGTCTACGTCTGTGTCGATACTTCTGGTTCAATGGGTTCGCCCATCACTGGAAGTAGCGGATTTGGATCGAAGCCGTCAACCATTAGTTGTGTTGATGTGGCTGGACTTGTAGCGTCGTCCATCGTTCGTAAGAACCGGTCGGCGGAAGTCTGGACATTCAACAGCGATGCACAGAAGGTGAACCTGAACCCACGGGATACCGTGATCACGAACACCCAGAAGTTGGCCAAGGCTGGTGGTGGAACCAACATCCCAACTCCGTTGCGGAAGTTGAACGAACTGAAGGCCAAGGGCGATGCGGTTGTTTACGTCAGTGACTACGAATCGTGGATCGACAGTGGCTCCGGCTACAGCAGCATCTACGGTGGTGGAACTGGCTTGGCAACCGAATGGGAAACCTTCAAGAAGAGGAACCCGAAGGCACGTCTGATCTGTATCGACTTGACTCCGAGAAGCAATTCTCAGATCAAGACTCGCAAGGATGTGTTGCAGGTTGGTGGCTTCGGCGACCAAGTGTTCGATGTTGTAGCGTCATTCCTTGAGCATGGTGATTCGGCTGACCACTGGGTCAAGATGATCGAGGAAGTGGATCTCGACGCAAAGCGTGAGTAAGTTTGTGGTCTAAACTTCGTCGTGGGGTCGAAAGGCCCCACGACGATTTTTTTAATCAAAGCCGAAACAATTTTTCGGTTCGACTCCGTGAAAATTTGCAACCCAAACCGTCATTGTTTGGTGTGGGCATATTTCACAGGAGAAATCATGAAGCCGATTGAGAAAAAGCCGATTACGGCAAAAGAGATTGATGCCAGACTTAGATTTTGGCTCCAGTTCTTTCTGGCGGCATCGAAGAAAAAATAATTTGAGAATTGGGCTTGCAATTATTTTCGATGGTGACTATATTACACCATCGAACAAACGAGGTTCGATCTGCAATGCAAAATTTGCACTGCAAATGATCTTTGAAATTTCGAGAACACGCTTTCGTAGCTCCGCAGGGGACTACATTTAGTAGATAGAGATTTGTCGGGATTTCGGTTCCGATAGATACAAGAGCGTCAGGGCAACCTGAAGGTCGCTGGTGCAAATCCAGCCGAAAGCACTTTGGGCAGGTAGCTCAGTCGGCCCTTCGGGGACTTGTGCGGGAGCAATATCGTACAGGGAGAGCACCGGTTATCGCAAGAAAAGCCGGAGGTCGCAGGTTCAAATCCTGCCCTGCCCACTTGGAGCGGAATGTTGTTAGGACTACATCTATCTACAAAAGCTGATGTCTTAACGAATTGCAGCGGACCTTCCAAGTCCCTCCGAAAAGGCAGCAAGATCGTGCTGCCCGGCCCGTGGAGTGAAGCTCTCTATCCGGGGCAGATCGCCACTGTGATCGAAGGCCACCGCCTTCGTTCCAACCAGTATCTCGTGGCCATCGTTTACAACGACAAGGCCGCAGAAGAGAACTGGGAGAAGGGCACAGTCGCCAAGGCTCAGACGGCAGAACACTCCACTACGAACGGAGATGGAGAGCAAAAGCCTGCTGCTCCGACGACGACAAAGAAGACCATCAAGGGTCTGCCAAAGCCAGAGAGCTTTGGTGTCGGTACAAGAATTGTAATTCAGGGCAGTGATGTCTCGTTCTACATTCCCTGCACCGGCGTCGAAGTTCTGCGTGACGAAGACGGCAAGTACGTTCGTGATGCCGTTACGCTCGAACAACTCGAATACTGCTGCCTCATCGACGAGAGCGGTAAGAAAGAGTACCCGAAGGGTCCAGCGGTTGTGTTCCCACAACCAACACAAGTGTTCGACATGGACAGCAAGAAGCGGCGGAAGTTCCGTCCCATCGAACTCAACACGATCAACGGTATCCACTTGAAAGTCACTGCTGACTTCAAGGGTGCCGACATCGAGAACGATGCGAGTAAGGATCGGGACTTCAAGGAAGGCGAAGAACTCTTCGTCACCGGCAAGACCCTCTCCATCTACTACCCACGGGAAGAACTGGCCATCATCGAGTACGGTGCCGGAAACAAGAAGCACTACTCGACGGCGATCCCCAAGGGCGAAGGCCGATACGTCATCAGCCGTGAGAAGGGCAACATCCGCATCGAAAAGGGTCCGAGGATGTACCTCGCCGATCCTCGCACGGAAATCCCTGTGCGGCGTGTGCTCGGCCCAGATGAATGTGCTCTGTGGTATCCGGGCAACAAGGAAGCCATCGCCTACAACGCTGAACTCGCTTTGGTGATGGCAGACAGCCCATCAGGCCGGTCTGGTGTTGTCAGCGAAGGCGACTATCGCAAGCGTCAAGCTAAGATGATGCGTGGCGGCATGGAAGCGGCCAACTATCTCGCTGCTTCTGGGGCTGCGGATTTGGCTGACTTCTCTCCAGAAGATGTCAGCGAAGAAGATGGCGGAGATTCGATTCGTCGTGGCACGAAGTTCACACAGCCACGGACGATCACTCTCAACACCAAGTACGACGGCGTGCCCAAGATCGAAGTTTGGCCCGGCTTTGCCGTGCTGATCGTCGGTGCCGAAGGCTCTCGTCGTGTGGTGACTGGTCCTGAAGTTGTGCTGCTTGAGTACGACGAGAAGCTCGGTTTCATGGAGCTTTCCACCGGGAAGCCGAAGACGACCGACAAGCTCATGCGAACGGCCTATCTGTGCGTGCAGAACAATCAGGTCGGCGACATCGTTGGGTTCGAGTCGAAAGATCATGTCAAAGGCATGGTCAAGATCAGCCTGCGTGTGAACTTCGAGGCGGCGACCGACGAAGACCGTCTGAAGTGGTTTGGAACTGACAACTATGTCAAGTTCCTGACCGATCACGTTCGCAGCGTGATCGCTGGCATGACGAAGAAGTTCCCTGTCGCTCAGATCAAGAGCGAATACGTCAATCTCGTTCGTGATGCCATTCTCGGAGCCAAACCGGAAGGTGCGGCGAAGCGATCTGGCATGTCGTTCGAGAATGGCATGAAGGTGACAGAAGTCGAAGTGCTGGAACTGACGCTCAATGACGCCAGCATCTCTCAGATGTTGGATAAGGCACAGACCGACGTGGTTCGTGCCAACATTGAAATCCAGCAGGCCGAGAAGGACTTGGAAGCCACCAAGGCCAAGGAACGGATCACCCAAGAGAAATCGAGGGCACAGTTCGAGACCAAGAAGCTGGCATTGGAACTGCAAACGCAAGGCATCAATGCTCAGCTTGAAGTGACTCTGGCGACCATCGACGCTGAACTCAAGAAGATTGAGGAAAGCAAGAAGACCGCCGAAGCCAACGAAACTCTGTCCGACCTCTCGGCGTCGAGTGAATTGGCTCGTCAGAAATCTGCATCCGATCAGGCGTTCAATCTCGCCAAGGCTCAGCAGGAACTCAAAGTCGAGTTCATCAGTGCTGAAACGAAGGCGGCAATCGAACGTCTCCAAGCAGCCAAAGATGGCCTTGGAGAAGCTCTGGTTGCTCTGGGTCGGGACGACATGGCTGTGCGGTTGGCAGGTGCCCTCAACATCGAACGGTACATCACCGGCGATAACATGGGCAATTCGATTGCCAACATCCTGTCGATGTTCCCGTCGCTCCAACAGTTCATGGAGCGGGGCAAGAACATTCAGGAAGGCAACGGCAATCGCCTGACTGCTGGCAACAAGCCTGTCGGAGCGAAGTAAACGGTGGGTGGGTGCGAGGCCCCCGGTAGTTCACAGGAACTACCGGGGGTTTTTCAACGGCGGCGAGAAAACCCCTACTTTTCTCTGAATGAGAAAAGTTTGCCCTGTATGGAGCGAGCGAAGCGAACGACCAAACAGGGCAAACCTCTTTAGGGTAGTGGGATGAGAGCCGCCATAATTAAAATTGCCCAAAACCTAACGCCAATCTAATCTGGTTTCCACTTGCCCAATTAGAAACCCCGAAAAATGGGATAAAATTCAGCTTTTGTTTTAGAAAAATTGTTTAACACAACACTACATAATATGTATGAGCAAGAAAAAGAACATAGCCGACAATATATTAGCAGTCAGAGTTCCCGAAGAATTGTTTGATAAGTTCAAGCAACTTTGTGATGAAAATTACAAAACCATGTCTGATACAATCAGAGACTTCATACGAGATTATACCAAGCGAGGAAATAAGTGAGTTTGTATTCCTACAAATATAGATTGAACCCAACATTAACACAAGAAGTCCTGCTTAATAAGCACTTCGGTTGTGTAAGATACCTATACAATCACTTCCTCAATCAAAGAACTACTGTCTATAAAGAAAGTCAAGAAACACAAAATTACTACAGCAATGCTATAGAAATCCCAAAACTAAAGAAAGAATTGCCTTGGCTCAAAGAAGTAGGAAGTCAAGCATTGCAATATGCAGTCAAGCAATTGCAAACTGGATATGATAATTTTTTTAGTAAAGTGAAACAAAAAGTTAAAGGTAAAAAAGGTTTTCCAAGATTTAAGTCCAAACATGGAAAACAATCTTTCAAAGTTATGCAAAATGTAAAGATTGTTGAAGGCAAACTGATTATTCCTAAGTTTTTGGAAGGCATCAATTTTGTTCAACATCGAGAACTGGAAGGTGAAATTCAATTTGCTACCATTAGCAAGAACAAAGCTGGACAATATTTTGTTAGCATTACAGTTAAAAAAGAAATTGCCCAATTACCTCAGTTAAACAAGACTGTTGGTTATGATTTGAATGTTGCAAATATTGTTGGAAGTGATGGAAGCAAACATGAGAACCCATTGCCTGAGCATGAACGCAAACAACATCTAAGATTTTTAGCTAAAGAAGTAAGTCGAAAAGTTAAAGGTAGTGAAAGTAGAAAGAAAGCACAATTACGATATAACAAATGGAAGTTATATTGTAAGAATGTGCGTGAAGATTTCTTGCATAAAGTAAGTTCTAAGATAATTAACGAAAACCAAGTGGTTATTTTAGAAGACTTAGATGTTAAAGGAATGTTTGCGAATTTAGGTGACAAACGAAAAGAACCAAGATGGAAAGAACGGAAACTTCATAAACAATTGCAAGATTGTGGTTTCTATTCGTTTGTCCAAAAATTGATGTATAAGGCAGAGTGGTATGGCAGAGAAGTAATCAAGGTAAGTCGTTGGTTTCCTTCGTCGCAATTATGCTCTGAATGTAATTATCAGAACAAAGAGTTAGGACAAGAAAAAGAATGGACTTGCTGGAATTGCTTTGCTTCTCATGATCGTGATGAGAATGCTAGTGCCAATATACATAACGAAGGTTTAAGAACTCTCGGAACGAGAGGAATAGCCGATTGCCCTGATGTAAGACCCATAAAATTTGGGCTATTGGTTGGATCGGAAGCCCCGCCGTCTTTAGCGACGGGGTAGTTCACTGGTGTTGCGTGGTAATTTAAGATGTAGTATCATAAGCATGAAAGGCAAGGAAGCCATCATGGGTCATAGTCCGTTCTTACCGAGACGCAGGCCAGAGTTCACTGAACGCTGTCAGTCTCTGAAAGAAGCAGCACAACTTTCGCTTGAAGAGATCGAGGGATTCGATGAACTCTCCGAGCGTGTTCTCACGCAAGTTGTGCTGGCGTCGATACGCACCTACCAACAGAAGGTGGCTGTCGGTATAGAAGACTCGGCTTCAGATTTGCTCGATACATTCAAGAAGAATGTCACCAAGCAAATCTTTGACACAGCCGCTGGCTGGCGTGCCGTACAACGAGACAACTTCCTCTACCCCAGAGGATGTCGGTTCTGCTTCCAAAAAGGCAACAATACAATTGTTGTAATTGAGCAAGATCCACAAGTCAGAACATTGTCTTTTATGGCGGGGATGCAGGACGACGATCAAGATCTTGATCGGTCATCGCCTCATTCAGAACGAGCCTCTCTCTCATTGCCATACGGCGTGTTTGTTTTCAGGTTCAACAGCGATACGTTCTTGGATGTGCGGTACTATTGGAGAACAGCCCCACTCAAAAATCTTGCAGACACAGTGCATTGTTGTGTGTTGCCGAACATCCATGTTGGTGGCAGAGTGTGTTTGGGGGACGTTATCTCTGGACAAACAATCTCAGACATTTGTGAAAACGTCATCGGCCAATTCTGGTCAAGTCAGTTCAATATGGATCTGGCTGATGAGTGGTGGGGTAAAGGCAGACTGGCACCAGCTATTGCCACTGGACGTGCATGGCAGGAATGCACAATAACAAATCCATTGTTCATTCTTCAAGTTCCATTCAGGATTCACAAGACGCTGAAAGAAGTAATTGATCAAGTGGCGGATGGTGAAGAAGCCTCTGAAAGTGCTTTTAGACACAAAGTTTCTACAGATATCGACTCTTGTGTGGGGCAACTATTTCACAAGATTTCATCATACCTCAATAAAACAAAGTTCGAAAAACACTCTCCTAAAGACATAAAAGAGTCGCTCAGACATCATCTAAGAACATCTGTTTTTGAACTTATTGATATTGTGGTTAGTCTTAACCATGAGATCAATAAGCTGGCCGTAGAGTCAGAACCTGACAGAAGACCGATAAAGCAAGCCGGAGTTCTATGGAACAGTAGGCAGGAGTAATTATGATAAACCAACAACAAGCACAAGAGATTGTCAAAGATTTGTTAAACAAGTCTTACTCACGATTCAAACAAGAACTCGTCGGCGAAAACGACGAGATGTTGGATCGTGTGTTGCGGCAATACAGAGCTAAAGTGGCTAGACACTCTTGGAAGCTTTCTCAGAAATGGAGCAAGTGGGATTCAGAAGGCCCGGTCCTGATGCCAGATTACACTCGCATCTATTACCGAAAAGGCAAGACAGAAGTCCTACTGCAAGAATTTCCTCCTCAAGTGCGTTTGATGAAGTTCCGAGGATCTTTGATATCCAGAGACAGCACTGATGTTATGTTGGACAATATCGAAAACCAGAAGGTGTACCATTACTCTCTGGCGTTACCATACGTTGTCTTCTTGTTCAAGTTCGTGGATGGCAACTTCGTAGAGGTTCGCTGTGCATTTTCTGACAGACCTTTGAAAAGGTTAGAAGAAAGGCCGCTCCGACCATATCTGTCCAACATCGACAGCAACTTGTCTGTATGTCTTGGAATGGGATTGGATCGGAAGCAATTGGTCAAGGGACAGTTGACGCAACAAATAGCGTTCATCTTGGATCACTTCTGGCATACAGCCTATAGCGATGAGTGGTCAGGACACTTCTGGGCAAACAGATCACACTTCCAAGATCAAGACATCAGAATGTCGAGTGTACAGAATTGGCAAGAGGCCAGCCAAGAGAACTCGTTGTTTGTGGTCGATGATGTGAACTGGCTGCAACACTCAGAAGAAAGCTTTGGAGATATGGTTGTTAGGTTGTTCCAAGACGACCCAGAAAACCAGAAACTACAAGAAGATATCTACGAAGAACTTGTGGACACGTTCTTTGAGGAAATCAAAAAGACAATTTTGGAAAACATCTCAACTGTCGGAGAGAAGGTTTCTGACCAGCAAGTTAGCTCGTTGACAGAAGAGTTATTGACCAGATTGCGTGGTTAATGTAATCTGTTGAATCTAAAGACAAGGATGTCACATGTTTCCAGTATACGTTTACAAAGAAGATCTGGAGCTACCAGATCATGGCAACTACTACTTGGTTGCCGGGAATGGGCTTTGGCTTCACAAAGACACAGGAGTCGTTAGGGCGTTTGTGCCCGTCGAGAGCATCTCTGTTCTCGAAGATCTTGATGTGGAATGTTTTGTAGAATGCTGCCTGCCAAAGATTCCAGCCCAACATGTTTGGAGAATCAAGACATTCTTCAAGAATGTTGTCTCAGAACACAGATCTGAAGCCAGCACAAGTCTCTACTACAACAAAGAGACCAAGGAATTCAAGATTCATGTGCCGCCACAGTCTGTGACTCATGGAAGTGTGAGTTACAAACGTGAAGCCCTGACTCACATTGATGGGATGGAGAACTTCCTGTGTGTCGGAACAATCCACAGCCATTGTGACTTTGGTGCCTTCCATAGTGGCACTGACATCGGTGATGAAGAAGATTTTGATGGACTTCATTGCACTTTTGGCCATAACAACCTTGAAGAATTCAGCATCTCTGCATCGGTGGCCGTAAATGGCAATCGAATGCTGGTCAATCCGCTGGATGTTCTGGAAGGTATTGAGCCAGTTCCGGGGCAGGAAGGCAAGTACAAGCTGGCAACACTCGCTCCAGAACTCGAAGCTGAATGGTCGGCAGGATTGGACGACTGGATGTCTCAGGTCTCAAGTCCGCAGCGACACAGTTTGGGGAGACGGTTTCTCAAAGGTGATAAAGTGGCTTGGGCTGGGAACCTGACAATCGGCAGCATCAAGACACAATGTGGAGAAGGTCCATTTGAGGTGGATTCTGCTTTTGACGGGCAGGTGACTGTCATGACAAAAGTTGGATTGGCACGATTCAACGAAAAACTGTTCAAGAGGGTATGATGAAAACACGGAAAATCAAAGTCATTGGGGCTGGAGGAATTGGCGGACACCTGCTTGAGCCGTTGTCCAGATATCTCAGCTACGGCGAAGACAACATTGAGATTACTGTCTTTGACGGAGACCAGTTTGAGGAACGCAATCGAGAGCGACAGCGGTTCTCGGCTTGTGAAAACAAGGCGGCTCACACCGTTGGGATTCTCAAAGAACAATTCCCGAAGATCCACTTCAGGGCTAAGGGCGAGTATCTGACGCCAGACAATATCATCACTTCGATTCGTGAAGGAGATGTGGTTTTTGGATGTGTGGATAATCACGCCACAAGGAAGTTGATCTCAGATCGGTGTCAAGAACTGGATGATGTGACACTGATCAGTGGCGGAAACGACTACACTGATGGAAATGTGATTGTCTATATCCGCAAGGATGGGAAAGATGTCACGAAACCGCCAACAGCATTACATCAGAAGATTGCTGTTCCGCAAGACAAGAACCCCGGAACTCTTACAGATGTTGAGAGGCGTGGTTGTGAAGTAGAAGCAAGGACTAGCCCACAACTTCTGTTTACAAACCTTGCTATAGCGAGTTCTATGTGTAACTGCTATTATGCCTACGAGAATGACAAGGTGAACTTTGAGCAAGTTTATGTAGACATTCTGACCCAAAGGATGCGTCCTTCACCGGATCGCTGTTAATCAAGGAGGAAAAACTGCTTCCTGAAAATCCACCAAAATCGCATGAAATCGACCAAATACTTTGGAGAAAAATACCGATGAAGACTATATTAGAGGTAGAAGTGAGCGAACTGACCAAAGAGTACGCCGTCGTCAACGGTGAAAGGATCGAGTTTGACCAACCGTGGGAGGAGACGCCAAACCGTGAAGACTTTGTGATGTGGCTCACCAATATCCGAAATGAATTGGTGAAACCGAATGTTACTGAAAGCAAGAGAAATTCAAGAAAAGTACAAAATCGCCCATAACAGTCTGATTGAATGGGAAAACAAGAAAGTTCTGACTTCCCACCGCACTGTCGGCGGGCATCGACGGTGGTTGGAAGACGACATACAGAAGTTGCTGACCATTCACGAAGCGAAGGAAGAGAAACGGTCACAGAAAAAGCCAGAAGAAAAACTAAAGTCGGAGAACAAATCTGCCGATAACTCTACTATATTAGGTTGCTCTCCTGTCGTGCATCTCGCTTTGGTGATAGAGAACGCAGACGGTATCAGGACGACCTATACGCTGGAAGAGATAGTGGAGTTGATACATGGCGGCAATAAAAAGCCACGCAAGGTGGACAGACGAAGAACTGGAACTGTTAAAGAAGCACGGCAGCGAGATGTTGGCGACTGAGTTGCACAAGATAATGCCTAATCACACGCCCATCGCCATACGGATGCGGTGTAAGCGATTGGGGTTGGTAAAGAGTGAGGAATGCAAGTCAAAGCATGGGAAACTGGCGAGGGCGGCGGTGGACAATGACAACCTCTGTAAACTTGACCAAGACCTTACATTGGATGCCTTGACTAACGTGGAGTATCAACTGCTCGTTGGTAGTATTTTGGGCGACGGTTGCATCAAGCGGAATGGGAACTTCAAGACGAGATATACACGGAACTATATCTTCTACGAAGGGCATAGGGAAAAACAATTTGATTATGTGCAGTGGAAATCAAAACAATTGCAGGTATTTGAGGCAAGGTTCTCGGCTTGTCCTGATAAGCCAGAACTGGTCACTCCTCAGCACCCTATTTTTACAATGCTCAAGGAGAAGTTTTATCGAAATGGAAGCCGAAGAAAAAACGTTATCCCGCTTGACTTGATAGAAAAGATGGATGAGTTTGGCTTGTTCATTTGGTATCTTGACGATGGTGGACTCAACGGCAGAATGATGAAGATATGCGTCAAGTTGTTCAACAGAAAAGATACTATTGATGCAGTAGAAATTCTCAACAAGCGATTGGGATTGACCATGTACGTTAGTACGGAATTTCCTCACAGGGATAAAACTTATCGTACTGTGATTATACCAGCCGCCAGTCGAGACAAACTGATGCCTCTATGGGACAAGTTCGTGGTGGACTACAATCTGCCGGACTGCATGAAGTACAAACTGGCGATGCCGCAGAAGTATCACCGAATGCTTTGGAGTAAATGATGCTGTGTAATACCGACGCCTTTGATTGTGCCTTTGGCAAGATTTTCGCTAATCCAGATATGTCAGAAAAGGACAAGGTGTTTATGCGAAAATGCAAAGAGGAGTGTGTTCACAGGATCAAACTTGGACATGATCCAGAACGAGTCATGATGGTATTGATACAAGAAATGAACCAAGAGTTAGCCGAAAGGCAGAACCATCAAGTTAATTAAGGAACGTCATTTCGTTTTCTCCTGCAAATACAGGCACAAGCCGTCGCAGAGACATTACAGATTGGAGCGAACAATGAGCAAGAAGAACAAACACAAGAAGTTCAGCCAAGTGTGGAGCAACCAAACGGAGTTAGGTAAGAAGTTCGGTATTTCCGCCATCGCTGTCGGCAAACTCCTCATTGAAGCCGGTCTAAAAGACCCAACGACCAAAT
>Ga0163150_10000654_pt1 | contig 63134 bp, 40 predicted proteins | sample OliLakLV19P2IB_FD_148628 | JGI IMG/M metagenome (GOLD analysis project Ga0163150, IMG submission 148628) | Freshwater microbial mat bacterial communities from Lake Vanda, McMurdo Dry Valleys, Antarctica - Oligotrophic Lake LV.19.P2.IB | ecosystem: Environmental > Aquatic > Freshwater > Lake >...
CATTCGGTCAGTAGACCTTGGACGGCTGTCATCTCTGCTAGCTGGCCTCCGCGTTTGCGGAACTGATGAACATACGAATAGGTAGTCCGATGCGGATCAGCGTAACCGGATCCGGGTTCATACGCGATCCGGTGCACATCGGCCAGGTCGAGCCGGGGTTCAATCTCTAACAGTTCCTCTTTGGATATCTCGCGGGTTTCGATTCCGAGCCCACGCAGCATGGTCATGTTTCCCGAAAAGCCGTCCGACACGGTCGCTGGCACGAGAAATGCCCAGCCGCACGACACAAAACCGCAGTCTCCTCCGATTTCGGCATCAAAATTCCGAAAGATCTCGACCGAGCGTTTGACCAACTTGACCAAGTCCTTGTTCGAGTAATGCTGACGAACAATCGCCGCTGAACGTCCTGTGCCTCCCGACGCCAGCAGGTGCTTTTCGATGAGAACAACCTTTTTCAGACCTCGCTTTAGCAAGTTGAAGGCAGTACTGGCCCCGTTAATACCTGCTCCAATGACGACTGCGTCTGCTGTTTTCATGGCCTCCATTCCTCAGGTCGAAAGTGCGTCGGGCACCCTCTTCGGGCCCGTTGTATCCCGCCGCTGCGGTTGCCTTCGTATCCGTCTCATTGAGACTCGAAGAATCGGTTGAGTCCTAGCATGTCAAAAATGATCTTGCCGCGCTCGATCTCAGCTTGAATCTGCTCCTCTTTCTCCAAGATCTGTCGCGCTTTTTCAAGCGTCTCGCTGAGGCGGTCCTGCGGAACAATGACAATTCCATCGCAATCGCCCAGCACAAGATCCCCAGGATGTACTGTGAGGTTGCCGCAACTGACGGGCACATTGATTTCCCGCTTCATCGCCTTAAACACCCCGCGGGGAGTCACACTTCGGGCGTAGACCGGATAGTTGAGTTCTGCCTTTCTTCCTGATCGCGCGCCGCGCCATCCAAGATCGTCCCGGCCACGCCACGCTGAAGGGCCGAACGTGACAGCAATCCACCCCAAAGCGCTCCTTCGGTGTAACCCCCTCCATCGACAACAAGGATATCCCCTGGCAACGCCCCTTGCAGGCCGTAGTGACACATCAGGTTGTCGCCAGGATAGCAGCGAACGGTGAGCACCGGACCGCAGATTCTAGCCTTCTCAATTAGAGGCCTAATGCCACTGTCCATGCAGCTGGTGCGGCCCATGCATGTGCCAACACGCTGGCCGGAAATGCACGGCAAGCTTCAATCAGATCGAGCGGTGGGCGCTCAAAGGGTGTCATGGCAAACCTAGTTTCTAAATTCGGAACCATATTACAAAATATTGAAACATACAAAGCGAATTTCCGAGTCCCAAGACACTTCGGAAGAAGCTCAAGCAGGTTGGAATTGGATCTTCAAGAAAAAGAGCATCGCCGGCTGGCTGCAGGCCAGGTTGGATTTATGCAGCCTCGCGCAGAATGAGACGTCCTTTGGAGACGCGTGCCGCTGTTCGATCAAGCAGGTTTGCCTCAGCTGGCCTTGGTCATTTCTTTGCGCGACTGTTCCTGGAGTTCGTAAAGGGAGGCGGATCGGGTTCGATAGACCGGGATAGGAAACTCTTTCATCGAGAAACGCGCCACGTGTAGTTGCCGACCGCGGACAAGGCGAACAAATCTCTCTGCCGCAAGCGTCATTTCACCCACATGAATTGGAAAGGCGTCCGTTGCCCGGTAGCTCAAGATCAGCGTTCGGCGGAATCGCAACGATTTGTTCGTCGTCGAAGCATGCGGAGTCATGCAGTGCATGAAAATAACGTCGCCGGCTTTTCCATCCAGAGCCACGGCGGCGGATTCGTCGATCTTCGTTGTGACGCGACCCTGAAAGTATCCATCATGATCATGGTCCAGACGCGGGGCAAGATGGCGTCCTGGAATGACCTGGAGGCAGCCGTTGGAACCGTCAGCATCATCCAGATAAAACAGAATGGATACGGAATCTCCATTCGTTAGAGGGTAGTAGGCCAAGTCCTGATGCCACTCGACCACTGAACCAATTGACGGAGGCTTGACATTGATCTTGCTATAGTGAAAGCACAGGTTGGGCCCAAGCAGTTGTTCGACACAATCGAGCAACCGGTCCGAATCGGAGAGCGCGCGAAAGCGGTCGTAATAGGTGCAGGGCTCATAGACTCGCCTGACCAACGTCCCGCCAGGATCTTGATGGGGCTCCATCTCGATCCGCGTATGGTCGTAACTGGACAATGTAGCTCCCTCGCAAGCTGCATCGAGCGCGCCGCGCAATGAAGCAAGATCTTCAGCTCCAAGGAAGCTGCGATAGATGCAGTAACCCTGCCGATGATACTGCTCAATCTCCTGCTGGCTGAACATGGAGCCTCGCTCAGGTTTTCGCCGCACAACGGCGATGCAATAGGGCTAAGACAAAATCTCCTGGATCGGTTTGCCGAAATCGATATCGAGCCGTTTGTGGCCTGGAACTTCCAGCTTGTGGGGATCAATGCCAAGCTGGTGAAGCACGGTGGCATGCAGATCGGTGACGTAATGCCGATTTTCGACCGCGTGGAATCCTAGCTCGTCGGTCGCGCCGTGCGTGACACCCCCCTTGATTCCTCCGCCGGCCAACCAGGTAGAAAACCCAAACGGGTGATGGTCACGCCCGCCCTTGCTGCCTTCCACGCCCGGTGTGCGGCCAAACTCGGTTCCCCACACCACCAACGTCTCGTCCAACAGCCCTCGCTGCTTCAGGTCCTTCAACAAGCCTGCGATTGGCTGGTCCACTTGAGCGCACAATTCGCTATGATTCTTCTTCAAGTCAGAATGTGCGTCCCAAGCGCCCGCGACTCCCTTGCCGTGAACGATCTGAACAAAGCGGACACCTCGCTCCACCAGACGGCGCGCGGTCAAAAGGACTTGGCCGAAGGACCGCGTGTTTTCCTGGTCCAGCCCGTAGAGTTTGCGAACGTCTTCCTTCTCCTCATCGAAGTCAAACACTCTCGGTATCTCGAGCTGCATCTTGAACGCGAGCTCATAGGACTTGATGCGTGCGCGGATTGCTGAATCATTTGGATACTGCACGGCGGAAAGTTGATTTATTTCCCGAATGAACTCAAACTCTGCCTTCTGCTCTTCCGATAGGATCTCCGGAGCGCGAGTGCCAAAGGGCAGCGGATTTTTTGGATCGGTCGCAAGCAGAACCCCGTCGTGCTCTGGACCGAGGTAGTTGGCATCGAAGCTTCGAAGCTGGTGGTTGCCGTCTGGCTCTGCGAACACGACAAACTGGGGCAGATTATCGTTCAACGAGCCCAAACCATAGTGTACCCAGGAGCCGATGGAGGGGAAAAACCCATCGAAGGCGTGTCTCCCTTGGTGAAACTGCAGTTGTGCGCCGTGGTCATTGTCCGTCGTCCACATGGAGCGAACAATCGCCAGGTCATCGACGCACCCTCCCACCTTAGGCCACCAATCGGCTACCTCGATTCCACTCTGGCCATACTTCTTGTGAGCCACCTGAAGGGGGAAGATTTTCTTCATCATCTTCCGGTCGGCAACGACTTCCTGAACATTCTTCTTCACAAACGGAGAATCTAGAACCTTCTTGTAAGGTGTCTCGTCAATGCTGTATCCCGCGTATTTGTTCAGCTCAGGCTTTGGATCAAACGATTCCAGGTGGCTGACGCCTCCATTCATGAAGAGCCAGATCACACTCTTCGCTTTGGGCGTGAAGTGGGGTTTGCCGTCGGGAAGACTCCATTCGACGGAGGGCGTCGAAGCCCGAAGAATTCCGTCACGCTGCAACATGGTGCCGAGCACCAGACCCGTGAAACCCATTCCACAGTCTGACAGAAACACTCTTCGGTTCACTCTTCCGCAACAACTGGCATGGCGGACACCGACGTCTTCTCTCATGCTTCGCTCCTTGACACTGCTACTACAGCCGCGCATTACTACCGAATGGTTACAAAATCGTTGTGGCTGATCATGGCGTGGACAAAGCTTTCCCGCGCCCGCATGCGCGGATCGGTAGAGGGTGGAACGTCACCGACTGCCTCGCTTTGGCCGGCCACGTCGCTCTTTAGTTTCGCTGAAAGCAAGTTCGCCTGGCGGTCAATAAACCTTTCGCTTCGACGGAACTCCTGACTGGCTGCCGGTCTTCCCAGAATTGTTTCAAAGGTCGCCTGGATGAAAGCCCTGTCTGTGTTCCTCGAATTTGGATGAAAGAGCTTGCGTGCGAGCAGGCGAGCCTGACGGTAACTCAAGGAACTATTCGCCAAAGCCAGCGCTTGCTGAGGCACAATACTCTCTGCCCGCTCATAACAGTCTTCGGGGTTGGCTGCATTGAAAACCTTCAGGAATTCGGACCTCGCATCTATAGAGTGCCGGAAGTAGAGACTTCGGCGGAGGATGCGATCGTCCTTTTCGGGATCCAACTCTGGGCCGCCCGCAGTCAGATCAAGTTCCCCAGCCAGATGCAACAAGCTGTCACGCACCACTTCAGCTTCCATTCGTTGCTGGTTCATCCGCCAGAAGTATCGATTCTCAGCATCCTTCTTGAGCCCAAGATGCGCGGTCGGCGCTGCGGACTGAAGTCGGTAGGTCGAACTCGTCACCATCAATCGATGCAGAGGCTTCATCTGCCACTGGCTGGACATCAATTCAACAGCCAGCCAGTCAAGCAACTCGGGATGAGAAGGAGGCTTGCCACTGATTCCGAGATTCGACGGGGTGGAGACAAGGAGACTTCCGAAATGACGGCCCCATATATGGTTGACAGCCACTCGCGCCGTCAGCGGATTCTCAGCGCTGGCAATCCAGCGCGCCAGAGCAAGGCGCCGGCCAGTGCTCTTTCTTGGATACAGTTTGCCTATCGGAGTATAGGTTTCAATCGATTTCGAAAGTTCGGCTTGGGCCGCCTCCAACTCCTTCTTGGCCGTCGAAACTCGCTTATCTCGAAGCTTGTCTTCCATGGCATTCGAAGGCGCCGAAGACGTTAGCGCCACGGAGAGCTTTTGCTGAGCCTTGAAAATACTCTCTTCCGCCTTCAACAGATTTGCGTAGCGCTCCAGCCGTTGCGCGTCTTGGGCAAGCGCAGCGCACTTCGGATCGGGCGGCTCGGCATACTTGGCGTTGTCAGCAACGATCCGAGCCTGGAGAGCCGGCAGATAGGCTCTCGTCCAGGCCAACTTCTTGTCTGCCAGGGCCAACGCTGCCTCAGCCTTGCGTAACGCAACGGCCGGTTCATCCTCTGGTATCTTGTCGACCCAATTGGCAATGAGCTGAATCTGCGAGTCGGACAGAGGTGGTTGGCCCATGGGCATCCGTGGCTTCTTCTCCCCCCGGATATGCTGAAGCAAAGGGCTTAGAGCACTATTGCGAGGAACAATCGCTGGGCCGTTGATATGGCCTCCCTCCAGGATTGCCTCAACTGCTTCCAACACCAGTCCGCTCCGACTCGCGGAACTCTTGTGACACGAAAAACAGTTCTGCTCAAAAATGGGCCGGATGTCCTTCTCGAAGCTGATTTCCTTCCTGGGAGCCGCGCCATCGCTCTGATTTGGAGTGGCACTCACATTGGAGGAGACGACTCCGGCACTGAGGGACCTCGCCTGCATCTGCCGCTTCGCCTCTAAGAGCATTTCTTGTGCGCGTGTCACAGACGCTTCGGCCTTTTGAAGATCCGATTCAGCCTTCTTTATCAGGTCTGCCCCGACAAAGGGCCGCAGCGCCGGGTAGGATACTTCCATAGGAAGCTCGACCGGTTGGATCTGAATGGGAATGCCTCCGAGAACGTCGGGTACTCCCGGTGGGAGGGGATGTTCCAGATCTGGCGTCTTCTCGTCGCCGCGAATGAACCGATAGGTCGTAGCGAAAACAGCAGGCAGAAATGGAGCTTCCTTGGTTGCTTCCTTGGGCTCGCCGTCGAAAGCGCGAGGAATGCCATCCTTCAGAATGCCATGATAGTCGGTCATTTCCGGCTTGCCCGGAACCTGATCCGTCCGTACCTCGTAAGGTTCGAAGAAGGCGCGCAGCTTGTAATACTCCTCCTGGGCGATCGGGTCATACTTGTGGTCGTGGCATCGAGCGCACCTTATGGTGACGCCGAGCAGTCCCGACGAGGTGTATTCCACAGCGTCCTGCAGCCAGACGTTTCGGTTGAATCGGTACCAACTGCGGGCCAGATAGCCTGTTGCACGGCTGATCTTGGGGTCTCCGGGAGCGATCTCGTCTCCGGCCAGCATCTCCAAGACCATGCGGTCATACCCTTTGTTCTCGTTGAGTGATTCAATGATCCAGTCGCGCCAATTCCAGATGTCGAATTGGCTGTAGTCGACTCGGGGCATTCCTCCGATGAAAATCGACACGGGGTCGGAGTACCGCCAAATATCCATCCAATGCCGCCCCCAGCGTTCTCCGTAGCGCGGGCTCGCCAGCAGCCGATCCACTACTTTCTCATAGGCATCGCTCGACTGATCCGCCAAGAACGCCTGTGTCTCCGCTGCCGTCGGAGGCAAGCCAATGAGGTCCAGATAAACTCTGCGAAGGAGGGTTCGCTTGTCTGCTTCCCCCACGGGTTGCAGTCCCTTCTTTTCCAATTCCGCCAACACAAAAGCGTCTATCGGGTTTCTACCCCATCGCTGCTTCCCGCTTCTGGGAACCGGCGCTCGTTTCGGCCGCTGGAACGCCCAGTGTTGGGCGTCTTGCATTGAGATCACTTTCGTCGCTCCAGTCGGCGACTGAAGCGAACCCTGGTAGGGTGCTCCGGCATTGACCCATGCCACCACACTGGCAATCTCTTCATCACTGAGCTTGGTTGCCTTGTAAGGCATGCCAGGCTCATGCTCGTGTCTGATCTTCTTGACGAGAAGACTGGACTTGGCCTGTCCTGCCACAACCACGGGTCCATTGTCGCTGCCGCGATGCAAAGTTTCCTGTGTCAGAAGGCTGAGGCCGGCCTGTTTGAACTTTCCTCCATGACAGTTCAGGCACTGATTTTCCAGAATGGGCTTCACTTTCTGTGCAAACAGAGCGATCCCATCTCCCGAATTTCCAGCCGCTGGACTATAAGCGGCAACTGGCTGGTCAAAAGGAGCTCCTACGTTGATCCAGTCAGCAAACAGAGCGATGGTATCCGGGGAGAGCTTGCCCATCCGATATGGCATGGCCGGCTCCCGCTCGTGAGCTACCAGCTTGTACAGCAAACTCTCCTTGGCGTTTCCAGGCTGGATCGCGGGCCCGTTGTCGCCGCCCTTCAGCAAGGCATCACGGCTCGTCATGTCGAGGCCGCCCTTCCGAGTTTCGCCTCGATGGCACATGAGGCACTGCTTCTCGAACACCGGCAGAATCCTTTGCTGATAGAGCTGGGGCCCATCCAACGCTTGAACGGCAGCCTCGGCCTTGCTGCAGCCGATGACGATGATCAAGACGACCACCATCGTCCATTTGGTGAATGAGATATTCTGCAGGTGAGCATTCACTCTCAAACAACTCATGGCCTTCTGCCTTTCATCTGCCAAGTGTGGAGTTCGGCGCACATTCATCCGGGGATACGCACGGCATTTCTTAGATATTGTAAACAGCGTTTGCTAATTGTAAACGCTAAATTCGAAGCTCTGACCCCTTTCAGACCGTCGGGAGTGTGTGCCTGTTCTAGCGGCGATACCTCGATCCTGGAGGCGGGAAACCCGGAGGAACCTAACGTAACCCTCTAAGATACTCTCGGTCAAGCCCGCTCCCGAATTCTTCCAGAATTCTGGACACAAAGAAGCAAGAGAGTCGGTTGGACCGGCAAGATGCTCAGTGGACACGAGCATAGTCTCTCTGAAAATAGAAACGAATCGCAACGAGCAACAACCCTCCGGCGACGACGCAGACTATGGAGGAATAGGTCAGGAGTTGGTGAATGCCCACCGTCTGTTTCAGGCTTCCCCCCAGCAACGCCGCAAATCCGGAGACAAAGGCACCGATGAAGTTCAACCATCCCACCGCGGAGGCACGCGTATCTGCCGGAACAACGTCAAAGGAAGACACCATCAGGTTGGCAATGAGCACACCGCTGCCCAATCCGAAACCGACTGCCGCGAGCTTGGTGAAGAAAAGAGAGTCAGAGTTGCCGACAAAGTGAACGCAGGGCGCAGCTATGAATAGCCCGCCCGCTACCAACCAAAAGCGGGCTGCCGGTGTTCGGCGATACAGCCAGTCTGCCCCCAACCCGCCCACGAGAAGACCTGCGAGCGTAGCGGCCTGAAGGAAAACCGTTGCTGTGAATCCTGCCTCGGTAAGGCTCAACGAAAATTTGTCGTACAGAAAACTGGGCAGCCAGGCGTACAGCAACCAGAGGACGAACGTGAAGGCAGGAAAAACGATGCAGAGGATTCGGAAGGACGGCACTCGGATCAAAGCAGAGATCGCAAATTTGGCCCCGGATCTCTTTGTCTCCACTTGCGCCTGCTCGTCCGTGCGCTTGAGAAATGAGTAGTAGGGAATTGAATAGAGGATGCCACACAGCCCTAGGCTGTAAAAGGCCCAGCGCCACTGGTATTCTTGAGCCATAAATCCGCCAAACCAGCCGCCCATAACGACTCCACCCAGTTGAGCAGTATCAAATGCGGCAATCGCGCGGGACCGGGTTGCGGGGCTATGTGCGTTCGCGGTCAGGGCCACGGCTGCGGGCATGAAGAGCGCCTCGGTGATCCCAATCAGTGCCCTGCAACTCAGAAGCGTGAAGGCGGAATTCGAAAGGCCCGTCAGAGTTGTGACGGCGCTCCAGAGAAAGAGGCTCAGAACAACAAGCGTTTTTTTTGAATATCGATCTCCTATTTGCCCTGCAATCGGGGAGCAAAGCGCATAGACCCACAGGAAAACGGAACCTGTCAACCCAAGCTGCGTATCGCTGAACCCCAGTTCCGATTTCAGAATGGGAAAGATAGAAAACACAACTTGACGATCGGAATAGTTCAGAAAGTATGCAACCCACATGAACCCGACTAGCAGCCAGGCATGGTTTGTCGAGAGGCTGGTTGTGGTGTTCATTCTTAAGAGTGTGGCGGCAGGGGGCTGCCTTCCTTGGGCTCCGGGTGGATTGATGACACTTGTTCAGACGACGCTGATTGGACGCCTAGATTCTTGCAAGCCAAGTCAATAGCTCGGTGGAGTAAGGGCTGGGATAACTCGTTCTTTCGTCCGATTGCGTCGAGAACCTCGTTAACGTTCCACTTTGAGTACAGCTTCGGCGCCAGCTTGGGGCCTGACTTCTGGTACAGCCTGGGAGGAATCGCAGATGTGGTGGAGGTCCGCGGTTTACCAACCTGCCAGTAATACACATGGAGAGTTCTTCTCTGCCGGCTGTTTGGTTTCACTTTGCCGGAATGGAGGCACCGCGCGTGGAAAACTACCGTTGTCCCCGCCGGACCTGTGATGTCGATCTCATCTCCTGGCTTTACCTGTTCCGGTCTCAAGTCGACCAGCCGGTTGTGGGTTTCCGGAACAATGCTGAAGCAATGGTCGGTTTCCGAAACGTCCGTGAGGTAGTAGATTATTGAGATCGCACCGATCTCTTTGCGCCGACCGTAGTCGCGCGTATTGTCCCGGTGCCAGCCCTTGGGTTCGGTGGGGTTGGGCTCAGAATTGCGAACTACAATCGAAAGGTGTTCGAACGTGACCTCTTCACCCAAAAAGGCGCGGGCAAACCCCAGCGGGACGGGGCTTTCGATGGCTAGATCAAAATCTGCCGTCTTCGGCAAGACGTTCTCCGCTTGATACGAGGAACTTCCACCCTTTACCCATTCGCTGCTCGTGAAAGGAAATCTTTCCAGGTAGGAATCAACAGCGCGATTGAGTGTGGAAATCTGGTCTTTAGAAAAAGCGTAGTTCAGGACTACGAAGCCCCGCACCTGAAACTCGTCGACAAGTTGTTGCATGCTTGATGTTCTGGCATTCATCGCAAGATTGACGAGCCACAGAGAAATCGCAATCTACTGGCGACTCACGAGCCCGCATAGCGGCCATTCTCGGATGATTGAGTCTGTTCCAATTCTCCGGGACTCCTCGCTCACGAGTCTTGTTTTGCAGCAAATCTTCATTGGTTCCTGGCGACTAGCCTTCTCCTTAGCTTTCGCAGTCAGAAGAAACGGAAGTCGAAATGGAGAGAACTCGGAGCGGCTCACTTTCTTGGGCTCTCTTTGAGAAATCGATTGAGCACATTGGCAGTAATCTTAGAAATCTGATCGTCGATGACAATGGACGCCGGATAACAGATCGAGCCGGCTGAAAAGACCTGTCCGCCGCTGGGTGTTTCGAAATGGACCAATTCAGCACCGCCCTCATCGGGATTGGTTCCTTTGGCTAGCAGGCGAATGCCCAACGGGGAATGCTTTGAAATCTTGTCTGTTTCATGTCCCGAGGCTCCGCCAGGACATCGCATGCTTAGCGACTGTTCGCCGAAAAGATCTCCAGTTTTTAATCCAGTGCCCTCGAAGACCCAATGAGACGCATCCGAGACTTGGTAGGGAGCACCGGTCGCCATACCCGTCAGAGTCGTCACCAGTCCCAACAGGTGAGATTCCTCCTCAACTCGAAGTCCGAAACGGCTTGGAAACCGCGCTCTTTCCCCGCGGAAAGCTCGATTGGCTACGGCCTCGGACACATCTCCGTTCCTCACAATCATGGTCCGCTCGTCCGGCAGTTCGACTTCGCAATTGATTCCATTCCCTCCCAGGTAGAGCAGCTTGCCTCCTCGTTCGAAAATCCAGGACTTGACCCTAAAATACATGTCTCGTGTCCAATACTCTGGATGAGTGCTCAGGATCAACACCTCGTACTTGTCGAGATCCAAAATACCCGAATGCAGCTGGGTTTCGGCGTAAAGGTCATAGGCAAATCCCTCCCGCTCAAGCCAACCCAACAGCCGCCATTCTGCGGGCGCCACATGCTCGGTGCCCCGCCGGACCATGGGGTCCGTGATACGGTCGTTTTCCTCGATGTGGTTAATAAATTCGGGTCGCTCGAAAGAAAGCGGATCGTAATTCTCAGTGAACCAATAATCACCTCCTGTTGAACGAAACCAGACCTTCTCCTGGTGGGGGTTGACTGTTGGCGTCGACGGCAAATGTACGGCAGCAATGTAATTGCTTCGGCCTCCGAAATCATTGTAGGCATTCCAATTCATGTTGGATGCGAGCACCGCCACGGAAGCTGTCGGGCGCGCCGGAGCAACAATCCATGGGAAAGAGAAGAAGTCGCCGGACAAGGTTCGAACGTGAAAGTAGTAAAGGCCAGAGCGGTCTGGTGCAAGAGCCGTCTGTCTTGCATTCGGTGAAAAGGAGTAGCCAAATTCGTTCCAGCGAACGCCGGTTTGGGTGAAGTCTCCGTCAGGAACAACCTGCCTGTTGGCGCCTTTTGGATGGTCCTCGAAATACCCACACCGGCGCACACACTCCTTCTCCCATCCATAACGCCACAACTCAAGAAAATAGGGTTCACTTGAATGCACGCAAACATTAGCGAGTGCTCCAGGCTGCACCCATTTCGGCCATGCGTAGCCATAAAGCCGGTCAGAAAGAAGACGGAACTGATAGGGGGTACCAACCTGGACGTTCATGCGAAGCCGTTTGGCTCCGTAGCCCTGGCATTGCAGAATGACTTCATATTCTCCCGACGGGATGTCCGCATGAACGGCCCCTGAAGCGGAGGAATGCGTCTGCTGGGATTCGTCGTTTCGGATAAACTCCACGAGAGCGCCCGGAACAGCGAAGTACATTTCGTCGCTGACATATCCAATCAACATTCAAGAGTCCTCAAGAAAACTGCTGTACCACTGACAGTCTTTTCATTTGTCCACACCAGCCGTTCTATTGCGGACCAGGAAGCCTCGGACCACCGGCAAATCACCTGCTTCGTGATGCCGCCTCCGATCTCCACCAAAGGTCAAATCCTTCGCGTGATGTGGACGCTGCTTGACAGATCGAGCCGATGGATTCTCTGGCGCCAAGTCTTCGCAGAATTTCGCTGGACTGCGCTTCATGAACTTCTCCTCAGTCTAGCTGCTGCGCAATGCAGATGCCTGATCAAAATGGACAGAAAAGAACAACCACTGGCGAGCTTTGAGCGAGAAACAACCTAGGCGATGATTTCCTTGATAGGTTTGCCGAAATCGATCTCCAGCCGTTTTTGACCGGGGACCTCAAGCCTGCGCGGGTCAATTCCTAACTGATGCAAGACAGTCGCGTGAAGATCGGTAACATAGTGCCGATTCTCCACGGCGTGGAAACCCAGTTCATCTGTAGCCCCGTGTACCACTCCACCCTTGATTCCACCGCCGGCCATCCAGGCTGAGAACCCAAAGGGATGGTGATCTCTTCCACCCTTGGCGCCTTCGACTCCAGGAGTGCGACCAAACTCGGTACCCCAAACAACCACTGTTTCATCCAGCAGCCCTCGTTGCTTCAAATCCTTCAACAGCGCAGCGATGGGTTGATCGACCTGGGCACACAACCGGCTGTGATTTTTCTGCAAATCGATATGAGCATCCCATCCATTGGCATCCGCTCCGTAGCCATGAAAGACTTGAACAAAGCGCACCCCACGCTCAACCAGTCGACGGGCCGTCAAGCAGACTTGACCAAAAGGTTTGGTGATCTCGTGATCCAGACCATACAATTTCCGAGTCGATCCATTTTCCTCCTCAAACTGGAACAGTTCTGGAACCGTGGTCTGCATGCGGAAGGCCAGCTCGTAGGACTTGATTCGAGCCCTGAGCGCAGGATCAGAGGGGTATTTCACCGAGGCTAATTGATTCAGTTGCTCCAGAAATTGAAATTCCCGCGTCTGTTCCTCTCGATACACATCTCGTCCAGGAAAGGCATACGGCAAGGGATTTTCCGGATCAACTTCGATCTGCACTCCACTGTGTTCCGGCCCTAGATAGTTTCCGCTAATCGCTCCTTGACCTCCGAGCTGGGGCGGCACCATTGGACCGAGGACGACAAACTGCGGAAGGTTTTCGTTCAAAGATCCCAAGCCGTAATGAACCCAGGACCCGATGGAAGGGAACAATCCATCAAAAATATGACGTCCGGTGTGAAACTGAAGTTGGGCGGCATGGTCATTGTCGGTTGTCCACATCGAGCGGATGATCGCAATGTCATCGACGCTCTCACTCAGATGGGGCCACCAATCGCTGATCTCAATCCCGCTCTGCCCCCTCTTCCGATAATCCACTTGCAAGGGGAATAGCGTGCTCATCAGCTTTCGCTCATCCATCGTAAACTGGACAACATTCTTTTTGACGAACGGAGAATCAAGCACCCCTTTGTGAGGTGTTTCTCCGATGGTCTTCCCTCCATATTTGTTGAGCGCCGGCTTGGGGTCGAAGGTTTCAACATGGCTGACACCCCCCTGCATGAAAATCCAGATCACGCTCTTGGCCTTGGGAGCAAAGTGGGGCTTGCCGTCCGGTGGTTTCCATGCGTCTGGCGAATTGGCAAGGACGATTCCATCTTGCTGCAGCATCGCCCCGAGCACCAGCCCGGTAAACCCCATGCCGCAATCGGCCAGAAAAACTCGACGGTTCACCCTCCCACAGCAACTCACTTCGCTCAACGCAAGATCTGATCTCATTGACCACTCCTTACGACTAGGAGAAAAGTCTCAAGCCCCGTGCCGGCGACCGAATTCCCCGCGCCACTTTTTGGATACACTTTTGGCGTTTGCTCTACCGCTGTCTTCAGCATTTCGCTGTCGGTCAGATTTTTCGTTCTATCGAATCGCCACAAACTCGTCGCTATTAAACAAGACATGGATCAAGTTCTCGCGGGCGCGCAATTCAGGATCAGTCGCTCCTGGAATCGGGTTAGCCTTGCCGGCTCGAAACGGAGTCAACTTCTCAGGGTTGCGGAATAAAAGGGTCTGCTGGTTCACAAAATCCTGGCTCTTGAGGCGCTCCTGATGCGAAGGAGACCTGCCCAACACCGTCTCAAACGCTTCCGACACAAAGTTGGGCAGATTGATTCCGGGACCATTCAAACGACGGGCCAACCGTCTTGCCTCTGAGTAGCTGATTGGGCTGTTGGACATTGCCAGGGCTTGCTGAGGGACAATGCTTTCGTTGCGTTCGTAACAGTCCATCGGATTGGCTGCATCAAACAACTTGAGGAAGAGCATTTGAGAATTCGGTGAGTGCCGGAAATAAATACTTCGCCGATTTGAAACTTCCCCCAAAGTTTCCTCGAGTTCGGGTCCACCGAGAGTGAGGTCCAAATGTCCGGAGACATGTAGCATGCTGTCCCGCACGGTTTCGCCTTCCATGCGGCGTGGGTTCATGCGCCACACGTAACTGTTTTCACGATCGATAGTGAGGTTTGGATGGCTTTGGACCTGGAGTGTGGACTGCATGCGATAGGTATTGCTAGTCACGATGAGTCGATGGATTGCCTTCATGCTCCAATTCTTGTCCATTAGCTCAGTAGCAAGCCAATCCAAAAGTTCTGGATGGGTCGGAGGCTTCCCGTTTCGACCGAAATTGATGACTGTCGGAACCAGCCCTTTTCCAAAATGTCGATTCCAAATGTGGTTGATGGCAACGCGTGCTGTGAGAGGGTTTTGCTTGCTGGCAATCCAGCGCGCCAAAGCCAGTCGCCTTCCAGTGCTGGTGTTTGGATACACCTTGCCAATGGGCGTGTAGCCTTCCATCGCCTGGCCCAAAGCCGTTCCGGCAGCTTCGAGTTGCTTCCGGGCTGCCGCGACACGTTTCTCCCGCGCCTTCTCGTCCTCACTGGCGGCTGACTTCAGGGTGCGGACCGCTTCGCCAAGCCGCTGCTGAGCTCGGAACAAATTCTCTTGGGCCAACAACAACGCCGCTTGGCGCTCTGTCTTTCGCGCGGTCGCTGCCAGACTCTCAGCCATTGGTTCCGGAGGAGTCGCATACTTGGCATTCTCAGCCGCGATGCGTGACTTGAGTGCCGGCAAACCGGCCCGAGCCGACGCAAGCTCCTTTTCGGCGAGAGCCAGAGATCCTTCGGCTTTCTCCAACTTTACCAAAGGCTCATCCTCCGGTAGTTGATCGATCCATCTCCCGATGAGAGTCACCTCTTGTTCCGTCAAAGGCTCTCCCGTGAGAGGCATTCTGGGCTTCTTTTCTCCCTGCAAATAGAGAATCAGCGGACTCTCTGCGCTTCTACGGGGAAGCGCCGCTGGGCCGTTCACACTACCGCCCAGCAAGATCGTTTCCTCTGTTTCCAGGTTCAATCCGCTTCTCTCATTGTTTGCACGATGGCACGAAAAGCAGCGCCTCTCGAAGATGGGCTTGATTTCTTTCGCAAAGCTGATTGGCGGAGAAGACTCCACACGGCCGGCCTGAGCAACGGTGCTCGTTGCTACCCGAACCATCACCCCCTTGGCAGAAGCGAGTCCGGCAACTTCCTGTCGAATCTCCGCTAGAGCCTGGGCGGCCTTCGCCAAGTTGCCTTCGGATCTTTGAACCTCCGCTTCGGTTTGGGCAATCAAGTCCTTATGAACAGTCTCTCGAGAGTCGGGGTAGAACGCTTCCAGAGGCAGAGACACGGACTCAATTTTCAGCCCGTCTCCGCCAAGAACCGCTGGCACGCCCGGTGCAAGGGGATGATCCATGTCCGGGCTTCTCTCGTCGCCGCGAATAAAGCGGTATGTCTCGGCAAAGATCGCAGGAGCAAAAGGCTCGTCATTTACGGCAGCCTTGGGCTCGGAATCGTAAACTCGTGGCAAACCATCCTTTTGGTCGCTGGGTTGGCGGGTTGGCTTTGAAACCATGCGACGAACCCCACTCAAGTCGGGATTGCCCGGCACGCGGTCGATTCGGACATCGTGGGGCTCGAAGAAAGCCCTGAAGCGGTAGTATTCCTCCTGAGCAATGGGATCGTATTTGTGGTCGTGACAACGAGCACACTTCAAGGTGATTCCAAGGAATCCGGCAGCCGTGTGTTCCACAGTGTCTTGCAGCCACACGTTGCGGTTGAACCTGAACCAGTTGCGCGTCAGATAGCCGGTGGCGCGAAGAACCTGTGGGTCGGTGGGCGCGATCTCATCCCCAGCCAGCATCTCCGTCAGCATTCGATCGTAACCCTTGTCCTGGTTGAGGGAATCGATGATCCAGTCACGCCAATGCCAGGCGTACTGCTGGCTATTGCGGATTTCATTGGCGCCGCCATACCAATCGCTGTAGCGCCAGATGTCCATCCAGTGCCGGCCCCAACGCTCTCCGTAGCGAGGACTGGCAAGCAACCGGGTCACTACTTTTTCATAAGCATTTTTGGCAGGATCCGTGAGGAACGTCTGCATCTCGGCAGGTGTGGGTGGCAGGCCGGTCAAGTCCAGATAGACGCGCCGCAAAAGCACTCGTTTGTCCGCGACTGGCAACGGTTTCAATCCACGCTTTTCATGCTCGGCCGCGACAAAGGCATCGATGGGATTCCGCACCCAGGCCCGGTCCTTGACGACCGGTACGGCAGGCCGCTTCGGCGCCTGAAAAGCCCAATGATCGCTTCCGATACGTTCCGCACCCTCTTGGGAAAGCGCAGGCATTTTCAGGGGCGCGTCGTACAGAGCCCCAGCTTCAATCCAGTCAACGATTCGTGAGATGAGTGCTTCCGGCAGCTTCTTGCCTCGATAAGGCATTCCCGGCTGATGCTCATGCTTGATTTTCTTGACCAGAAGACTGGAAGCAGCATCCCCCGGAACGATCACGGGTCCATTGTCGCTCCCGCGGAGAAGCATCTCTCTTGTGGCCATACTCAAGCCGGCTTGTTTCAGCTTGCCTCCATGACACGAAAAGCATTGCATCTCTAGAATTGGGCGCACCTGCTCCGCAAAAAGCTCCCCGTTGCTTTCTCCAACTGCTTGAGCCGCCGCCTGAGTGCCCCCTTCAATCGGAACGGAAACTTGCTGAGCCCCTTGTGCCCTCTGGCCAGCCAGCGCGGTTTCAGATGGAACCCCTGCGTTGATCCACTCGGCGAGCAGGGAGATATCCTCTTCGCGCAGCTTGTCTGTCTTGTACGGCATCGCTGGCTCTTGCAGATGAGCCACCAGCTTATACAGCAAGCTTGCCTTGGCGTTGCCAGCCAGAACGGCTGGGCCACTGTCGCCTCCGCGCAACAGTCCTTCCAACGTGGAGAGATCCAATCCCCCTTTTCTTATTTCACTCTTGTGGCAACTGGTGCAGCGCTCATCCAACAAGCGTTTGACATCGTCCTTGTATGATCTCGCTGCAATCGGCCGGTCGGTACCTGCAGATCCTGGCTCGCCCGTCAGACTCACCATCAACAAACCCACGGCGAGCCGTGTGAGAAAGGCAGCTTCCCGGCTCCTCATGAGGGGATTTGAAACTGGCATGTCGCTGCACCCTCTGAAGCAACAATAAGACCACTCGACAAGAAAACCAGTAAAGGGATGAGCGGCAATTCAGGCGTTAGCTGGTGACTATGATCAGATTCTCTCAGAGCCTATGCCAAGAGCAATTTCTCAAAACAATCCGGTCACTTCAAAGTAGCTTGGAGAAATTGGCGTTGGATAGTGGCAGATAATACTCCATACTCATTTGGCACGTTTGCAACGCGTAGCAGCGATGAAAGGGTCAACCAGTCGCGTCAATGACTTCCTCCGGCAATGGCACAAATCTAGGTAATTCTCTGTCCCTAGTTCCCGTGGCTGAAGCATTGGACTTTATCGCCATAGATGCTCGTCGAGCTGTTTCAATGACTGCCTCAATCATCTCGGCTTCTCGTTGGGCGTTGAGTCGAACAAGGGGCGAGAAAATGCTAATGGCCGCAATAACGCGCTGTCTGTCATTAAATAATGGGGCACCAAACCAACAGCCTCCATAGTTCGATTCCTCCCGATCGACAGCATAGCCATTCTGTCGTACCCGCTCGAATTCCTCCTTCAGCAATCGAACATCTGTAATTGTATTTTCGGTACGCCGATCAAGACCATAGCACTGAAGAAGATTCGCAATATCTTCCTTGGGCTGAAAGGCTGTAATGACCTTGCCCGTTGAGGTGCAATGAGGTGCAACCAGTTTCCCCATGGTTACAGTCTGTCCGATCTCTTGAACCGCAGCCACGAAATCGATGACCTCAATTCTGTTCTCGAACAAGAATTTGAGACTCGTCGTCTCATTAAAGACATGGCTGAGCTGTTCTAAGAAAGGATGCACCAGTTCCTTAATCTTTTCGGAGTACTCGCACAGACTTCCGAACCGTAATTTCGGGGCCAGCTCAAAGGTTCCATCGTCATTGCGACAAAGATAACCGCGTCCCTCTAGAGTGAGGAGAATACGGAAGAGCGTCGATTCATGAGCATCGACGGACCGGCTGATTTCCATTAGGCTCAGACTCGTCTGAGCATCGCGAAAACATTCCAGAATATCCAACGCCCGACCAACAGATCTTGTATGATTCGCTCCGGATGTGGGCGACCCGGGCATCGGATCTCTTCGAGGAGATTTGGGGGTTCTTCGTCTGGTTTGGATCATATGGGTTCAGACATTGCTACCTCAGTTACAAGTACCGCTTCAACATTGAAGACGGAGTATACAACCTTCTTGACTTCTTTCACATGGCTGAGACGCGAAACGGCGCGATGGCGATCCCGAATCTGACCGCGACATTTGGATAGCCACGTCGGGGTGTCCCGCCTGACGAGGAATTTTTCGCAAAGAACTCCCAAGTGGTCAGGGGGTCGTCCGCACCAGCTTCCAGACATCTTTTTCCATGTTGTTGCCGGCGACCATCCAAAGGGCATCGTCGAAGACGAAGACGCTGGCCGCGTGGCGTGGCTTCCACGGCGTGTTGGGAACTTCATACCAGTTGACGCCGTCGGCGGAATACCACACGTCATTGCGGTTGCCGCTCGTCTTGTTGTAGCCTTCCATTACCCACATCCGCCCGTCAAAGACGGCGACATCGTGATACTGGCGCGGCACCCACGGGGCAGACTCGACGTGCCGCGTCCACGTCACGCCGTCCGCCGAACTCCACACATCGTTGAAGAACTTGCGGTCAGGAATCTTTGGCGTGTCATACGTCCCGCCGCCCAAAATCCAGATGCGGTCTTTGAACACGGCGCTGCCGCCAATCATCCCGCGCTGGGGCCAGTAAGGCTCCTTCGGCGTCACCTTCTGCCAGTTGACGCCGTCTGTCGTGTTCCAGATGTCCCGGTAGAACACCTCATCGGACTTGGCGAACTGCGGCACCGTTTGTCCGCCGATGACCCAAATCTTGTCCTTGAACACGACCGTGTAATGCAGCCCGCGCGGCCACCACGGAACGGGCTTGTCTTTGTTCACGTAGGTCCACGTCTGCCCGTCGGTCGAATTCCACACGTCGAAGTGGTAATGCCCCTGGTTCATGTCCCCGCCGACGATCCACATTTTGCCCTTGTAAACGACGTAACCGGCGGTGTGTCGGCCTTCCCAATCCTTCGTCGCGTCGAACTTGGCGTCCAGAAAAGTGTTCGGTTTAACCAGGTTCCAGGTCGCCCCGTCCGTCGAACTCCAGACCTCGTTATTGCAGATGCGCGGGAAATGGACTTTGTCCTCGGGATTCCACCCGCCGATGAGCCACATCTTGTTCTGAAAGACCAACGCCCCGGCTCCGTCGCGGGCTGCATACGCGGCGTCGTTCGTTACATTAACCCAGCGATAGCGAGCAGCCTCCCCCGATGACTTCGTCGTCTGCCTTTGGAGTAAGAAAAAACCGAAGCAGAAGAAAGCCAGAGAAACAAGTTTGAACGGACTTCCGTAACGAAAGGACATGTGGGTCGCTCCTGGTTAGCTACTACACGTTCGCCGAGGCGTGGAATCTGAGGTTGGATCGGCTACCACTACCCTCTCCCCTGGCCCGACTGACCGGGAGAGGAGAAAGTTCCCCCCTGAATGAAGGGTACGAGCAAGCGAAGATTTCTCTCCGTTTTCAGTGGCGAGCGTTAGAACACAAACTTCAACGCGAACTGCATGGATCTCGCTGCTCCGGCAGAGAAAATCTGACCGGTCGTGCTTTGTCCAATCGACACTACCGGATTCCCTAAATTCACGCGATTTAGGGCGTTAAACATCTCCCACCGGAACTGCAAGTATTTTGTCTCGCGGATGTAGAAGTTCTTGGACAAAGCTGTGTCCAAAAGCTGTGCTCCAGGGCCATCCAGAATTCCCTTGCCAGAATTGCCAAAGGTATACAGCGGAGGAGCAGCCAGCGCGCTAGGGTTAAACCACAACTCGGCACTGGGATTGGACAGCTTCAGATTTGAACCTGCCAGATTGGGTCTGGTTGAAGTCCCATTCCCAAGGGTGGCTCCTGGAACACCAAAACTGAGCGGCATGCCCGAACTAAAACTATAGATAGAGGAGAACTGCCAGCCTCCGAGAATCCCGTTAGCCACGGGGTGGAGAGTGTTCAGGTACTTCCTGCGGTGGCCCAAAGGAACCTCCCAGACTCCGTTGACTGTCAAAAGGTGGGTGCGATCCAGAGAAGACCGACCTCGGTTATATCCTTTGGGCGCAAATGGGGTGGGAGTGTCCCAAACGTTACCCTCAGCTTCTCCAATGTGTTTCGAGAAAGCATAAGAAAGCTGGAAGGAGAGGCCATCGCTAAATCGCCGTTCCAATCTCGTCTGCAGAGCATGATACGAGGAATCTCCCAGGTTAGTGTAAATACCCAATGCTCCAAATACGGGATAGGGCAGAGCGGATTGCAGGTCGGGATACTGTCCGGGCGCCACAGCATTAAAGTCACTTAGGGTCACTAGATCAAGACTACGGTTTCCCACATAAGAGACGGTTAGGGCTGAATCCTTAGGCAAAGACTTCTGGATCGAGACGTTCCATTGGTGAGATTTCACATTCGGCAAATCCGGTTCTGCTGCATACGCTAAGGGTGCAATAAATTCTGTTCGATCATTCGAAAAAGCGGTCTCCCAACGCTGAAACTGAGAGGCACTCCACACCGGCCCTTCATAAGTAAAAAAAGGTGGACCAACAATCGCAGATGCGGTGATGTTATCTCTGTAGATACTGGGGAACAGTCCATATCCACCTCGCACCACCAGGTCCTTTGAGGCGAAGGGGCTCCAGGCGATACCCAGGCGAGGTGTCAGAATCCCTCGGGCCACAAAGAGACCCTGCGGGAGCCCTGCCTCAGTAGCAGAAATCCACAGCCCCTTAGTTGCCTCCGCCAAGAATCTGGAGATCGGTTGAGAGGTTAGATCGACTGTCCCATTCTTGAGTTCGCCGGCCACAACTTTTCCCCGTTTCCGGTCGAATGTAATCCCGTTGCCCCGCACAAACGCCTTCTGGTGCCAGTAGTCGTAGCGCACTCCCAGATTTACCGTCAGGTTCGGACTGAGCTTCCAGAAATCCTGGAAATAAAGTGCTGAATAGGGAGAATTGGCATGCCCCCAGGCTGCGGTGGGAAGTGATCTTGTGGCGCTGCTAAGTAACCCCAGTAAGTAGTCCGCAAAACCATCGCCAGTATACTGACTGTTGAAATCGAAGATCCCCCTGGAGCAACACTCCCCGCTAAAAATCGATCCGTGCCCGTCAGCATATTGGTATCCAAAGCTAATGGAATGGGCGGCTCGAATGAGATTCATGCCCACTTTGGCATTCTCACTCCATAGCTGGTGTTGTCCCGGATCCTCTCCAGTCGAGCCAAAACCTGTGTACCCACTAAAGCTCACGCCCGGCAACCCAACCACGCTCGCTGGCAAGAATGGGCTGATACCAAACCCCTGAATGCCCGCTTGCTGGGTCAGGTTTTCGATTCCTGTAACGTTGTTGCGGTACTTATTTAGACTGCGGATGTAACCCGCACTAGCCGTCAGCAGAGTTGTTGGGTTTAGGTTCCACGAGTAGCTGAGCGCCGCATTGTAGTGAAGTGTTTTTGTGTCTCGGGCCACATCCGGTGAATACCCGGGACTCGTAACGGAGTTGCGAATCATTACCAGACGGCCGAAAAGCCTCTGATTGGCTGTAATCTGTTGATCGACACGCAAGCTATAGTTGCCTGTATCGGTCGGGTTGGGGGCAATCCCACGAAAGAGATTTCCGGGGGCATTCGGTTTCAGGATATAGGGGAAGAAGAATTTTGAAGCCGAGCTGATGCGATCTGCAGGGATGACGTTGCCCGGAAAAGGCTGTCCAGTAAGCGGATCCCTGATCGAACTGGAAAGTGATGAAAAATCTCCCTGAAACATCGCCAAGGCCGGTGTCTGCGAATTGAAAATTCTATCCCGGCGGGTTCTCGTTCCTTCATAGCTTCCGAAAAAGTGGGTTCTATCCTGGACAATGGGCCCGCCAAAGACAGCTCCGAACTGGTTTTGACGCAGCTTGGGCTTGCTGTTCGCAAAGGTATTTCGTGCATCCAGAGCGTCGTTGCGAATAAACTCCCACGCCGATCCGTGAAACACATTGGTTCCAGCCCTGGTGGCCGTTAGCACCTGCAGCGGTGCGCTGCCATTTTCCGCAGTGAAATTGCTGGTCTGCACACTGAATTCCGCGATGGTTTCTATGCTTGGAAAGGCTATCGCCCCTTTGTCCACAAAATCGGTGGAACTCACTCCATCCAACTGAAACTCCGTCTGGTCGTCGCGCTGACCAACACCTTGAACCTTGCTCATCCCTAAAAATGAGCCATTCAATTCTACAACTCGCATTCCCGGAACCAAACCGACCAGTCCGATGGGACTCCTTCCGTTCAAAGGCAGCTCGCGAATGGCTTTTTCTTCAACAAGGTTTTCCACTGAACCCTTCTCGGTTTGAATCAACTCAGCTTGGGCCTCAACTGTAATCTTGTCTGTGATCTCGCCCACTTCCAAAACGGGGGACATGCGCTTACGTTCCCCGATATTTAATTCGGTCTTCTCCAGAATCCAAGATTTGAATCCTCTAAAGGAGGCAGCAACCGAATAGGGCCCTCTAGGCAGGGCCAGAATTTCGAAATTGCCTCCAGTGTTAGTGGTCGCCGTTTTCTTGAGACCTGTATCCAGATTGGTCACGGTAACTTCTGCACCAGCAATGACGGCTCCCGACGGATCTGTCACAACGCCGAGAATAGATCCCTCTGTACCCACCTGGGCCAGCAGCACTGAACCGGGTACCAGAAAAAAGAGGGTTAGAGCTAAAGAAGCTAAAGCCAAATATCCAACTCTCTTCTTCATACGACCTCCTCGCCTCTAATTAGAGGCAGTGATCCATGCGATTATTTGGTCCATCACTTCCTCGGAAAGCTTCTTGCGTTGTACGGCGTGCCCGGCTCAATGTTCGTGCCTGATTTTCTTGACCAGGAGGCCTGCCAGTTAAAGGTGCGCCCGTGGTTGGCCCCCGGTAACTAACGCATTACTATTGCGGATAGTTCAGAAAACACCATGACAGCTTCCCAAGCTACCTATTACCTGACTGGGAAATTTTTCGCGAAGAACTCTTAAGTTCCTCAGGGTTTCGTCCGTACCAGCTTCCAGACATCTTTTTCCATGTTGTTGCCGGCGACCATCCAAAGGGCGTCGTCGAAGACGAAGACGCTGGCGGCGTGGCGTGGCTTCCACGGCGTGTTCGGAACTTCGTACCAGTTGACGCCGTCGGCGGAATACCACACATCGTTGCGGTTGCCGTCCCTCATCTTGTAACCGCCTTCCATTACCCACATCCGCCCGTCAAAGACGGCGACATCGTGATACTCGCGCGGCACCCACGGGGCGGACTCGACGTGCCGCGTCCACGTCACGCCGTCCGCTGAACTCCACACATCGTTGAAGAACTTGCGGTCAGGAATCTTCGGCGTGTCATACGTCCCGCCGCCCAAAATCCAGATGCGGTCTTTGAACACGGCGCTGCCGCCAATCATCCCGCGCTGGGGCCAGTAAGGCTCCTTCGGCGTCACCTTCTGCCAGTTGACGCCGTCTGCCGTGTTCCAGATGTCCCGGTAGAACACCTCCTCGGACTTGGCGAACTGCGGCACAGTTTGTCCGCCGATGACCCAAATCTTGTCCTTGAACACGACCGTGTAATGCAGCGCGCGCGGCCCCCACGGAACGGGCCTGTCTTTGTTCACGTAAGCCCACGTCTGCCCGTCGGTTGAGTTCCACACGTCGAAGTGATAATGCCCCTGGTTCACGTCCCCGCCGACGATCCACATCTTGCCCTTGTAAACGAGGTAACCAGCGGTGTGTCGGCCTTCCCAATCCTTCGTCGCGTCGAACTTGGCGTCCAGAAACGTGTTCGGTTTAACCAGGTTCCAGGTCGCCCCGTCGATCGAATTCCAGACTTCGTTGTTGCAGATGCGCGGGAAATGGACTTTGTCTCTGGGATTCCAGCCGCCGATGAGCCACATCTTGTTTTGGAAGACCAAAGCCCCGGCACCGTCGCGGGGTGCAAACGCAGCGTCGTTCGTCACATTAACCCAGCGATAACGGGCGGCGTCCCCCGATGAGTTCGTCGTTTGCCCTTGGAGCTGGACAAAACCCAAGCAGAAGAAAGCCAGAGAAACAAGTTTGAACCGACTTGCGTAACGAAAGGACATGCGGCGCTCCTGGTTGGCTACTAGACAGATGATCGGTCAGTCAAATAGTGTTCTTTGACTTTGCCCTCTGTTTGGAATCTGAGGTGGGGACCAGGTCGAACGGATCGGCTGCTGCCGGGACACCTGAGCCTGACATTGGTCCGATACATTTTATTGATCAGCACAAAAACGCTTTTCAACCGATGTGTATCCCGCTCACAGGGTCGGGCCGACGGGCAGGTGCGCTGCGTGTGAGACATCGCCGACACGCCAAACGGCCTGACAGCGATCCCGAATCTGATCGCAGCATTGGGATCGCGTTGTCCCACCTGACTGAGGAATTTTTCGCAAAGAACTCTTGAGTGGTCAGGGGGTCGTCCGCATGAGCTTCCAGACATCTTTTTCCATGTTGTTGCCGGCGACCATCCAAAGGGCATCGTCGAAGACGAAGACGCTGGCAGCGTGGCGTGGCTTCCACGGCGTGTTGGGAACTTCATACCAGTTGACGCCGTCGGCGGAATACCACACGTCATTGCGGTTGCCGCTCGTCTTGTTGTAGCCTTCCATTACCCACATCCGCCCGTCAAAGACGGCGACATCGTGATACTGGCGCGGCGCCCATGGGGCGGACTCGACGTGCCGCGTCCACGTCACGCCGTCCGCCGAACTCCACACGTCGTTGAAGAACTTGCGATCAGGAATCTTCGGCGTGTCATAGGTGCCGCCGCCCAAAATCCAGATGCGGCCTTTGAACACGGCGCTGCCGCCAATCATCCCGCGCTGGGGCCAGTAAGGCTCCTTCGGCGTCACCTTCTGCCAGTTGGCGCCGTCTGTCGTGTTCCAGATGTCCCGGTAGAACACTCCATCGGACTTGGCTTGGTGCGGCACAGTTTGTCCGCCGACGACCCAAATCTTGTCCTTGAACACGACCGTGTAATGCAGCGTGCGCGGTCCCCACGGAACGGGCTTGTCCTTGTTCACGTAAGTCCACGTCTTCCCGCCGGTCGAGTTCCACACGTCGAAGTGATAATGCCCCTGGCTCACGTCCCCGCCAACGATCCACATCTTGCCCTTGTAAACGACGTAACCGGCGGTGTGCCGGCCTTCCCAATCCTTCGTCGCGTCGAATTCGGCGTCGAGGAAGGCGTTCGGCTTCACCAGCGTCCACGTCGCGCCATCGGTGGAACTCCAGACTTCGTTGTTGCAGATGCGCGGGAAGTGGACTTTGTCCTTGGGATTCCACCCACCAATGAGCCACATCTTGTTCTGGAAGACCAAAGCCCCGGCGCCGTCGCGGGGGGCATACGCGGCGTCGTTCGTCACATTAACCCAGCGATAGCGGGCAGCGTCCCCCGATGATTTCGTCGTTTGCCCTTGGAGGAGGGCAAAACCCAAGCAGAAGGCAGCCAGAGAAACAAGTTTGAACGGACTTCCGTGACGAAAGGACATAGTTGGTCGCTCCTGCTTGGTTACTTGGACGAATGATCGGTGAGTCAAATAGTCGTCTTGGAGGACTATGCCTGCATAGGGAATCTGAGTCTGTGGTGAATTGTTTTCCCCCTTGCGAACCAATCAGAACACAAACTTCAAGGCAAACTGCATCGACCTAGCAGTCTGGGCTGATAAGATTCTGCCCGTGGTAGGGAGACCGATGTTTGTTATAGGACTATTTAAATTCACGTGGTTGGGCGCATTAAACATCTCCCAACGGAATTGCAGGAACCTGCTCTCTGCAAAGTAAAAGTTCTTGGACAAAGACGTGTCCCATACATGTGTTCCAGGCCCATCCAAAATATTAACCCCGGAATTGCCAAACGTAAACCGCGGCGGAGCGGTGAGAGCCGGCGGATTAAACCATAGATCCGAACTCGGATTCGACAGCTTGAGATTTGGGCCTAAATTGGGACGCGTCCCTCTCCCGTTTCCCAGGGTAGATCCCGGAACAGCAAAAGTGAGAGGGGCCCCGGAACTAAAATAGTAGATCGAGGAGAACTGCCAGCCGCCCAGAATCCCGTTGGCCACGGGATGGAGATTGTTCAGGTGCTTTCTCCCGCGGCCCAAAGGCACCTCCCAGACTCCATTGACTGCCAAGAGGTGTGTGCGATCGTTTTGTGAACGTCCACGAGTGTATCCCTCAGGAGAGAAGGGTTCGGGCGTATCCCCAAGGCTGGCCTCGCCATCTCCGATGTGCTTGGAGAAGGAATAAGAAAGCTGGTAGGACAAGCCAGAAACAAATCGTCGTTCCCACTTCAGCTGTAGAGCGTCAAACCTGGAAAACCCGTAGGTGTCGTACAACAAAATCCTTCCGTAAGTTGGATAGGGTCTGGCGGCCTGCAGGTTGGTGTATTGTCCCGGCCGAGGAACGTTGAATTCCACTCGCGTATTCTGATCAATCACTTTGTTTCCAACATAGGAAACCGTTATGGCTGAATTAGCCGGCATGGACTTTTGAATCGAGACGTTCCACTGATGAGATTTGATATTTGCCAAGTCCGGCAAGGGCGAAATATTGTCGGGTGTGGGGAATCTGCTATAACTGTTATCCCAAGCTGCCTCCCAGCGCTGGAGTTGAGAAGGACTCCAGGTCTGAGTTTCATTCACTAAGAGAGGTGGGGCAATGATGGAAGATCCGTTCGAGTTGTCGTTGTAAATACTGGGGAAGATTCCATATCCACCCCGCACCACCAGGTCGTTTGATCCAAGGGGACGCCAGGCGACACCGAGCCGAGGCACTGGAAGCCCTCGGGCCACGAACAAACCCGGCGGAAGCCCCGCCTCCGAGGCCGGAATCCACAGACCCTGGGTTGCCGGAGCAAAGTATTTGGATATCGGTTGAGATGTCAAGTCCACCTGACCGTTTTTGTCCTCGCCGATCACGGATACCCCGCGTTTCAGGTCGAATGTGGACCCGATGCCTCGCACAAACGATTTTTCGTGCCAGTATTCGTAACGGACCCCCAGGTTCACCGTCAGATTGGGAGTGAGTTTCCAGAAATCCTGAAAATAGAAACCCGAATAAGGCGAATCATGAACGCCAAAAGTTGCGGTGGGAAAGGATCTTCGGCTGCTACTGGGGAACCCGAGTAGATAATCAGCGAAGCCGTCACCGGTGTACTGCCCGGTAAAATCAAAAACACCCCGGGTGCAACAGTCAGAGGAACCACTGATGAAGGAGGAGTTAAAAAACTCGTAGCCGAAGCTAAGTGAATGGGCAGCTCGAATGAAGTTCATGTTAGCCTTATAGTTTTGGGTCCAAAACTTCTGTTGCCCCGGCGCCTCAAACGCGTTGCCAAACAAACCCGTGTATCCGGTAAAACTCACGGTCGGCAAGCCGGTACAACATTTTGTTTCTTCACTGGTGTTGAATCCATTAATCCCAGCTTGTTGGGTCAAATTCTCAATTCCCCCAACATTAGTGCCAATAAGCGCTCTGGTACGCACATAGCCCCCGCTGGCCGTCAACAGGGTTGTTGGATTGATACTCCAAGTGTAGCTCAACATAGCATTGTGCTGAAGTACTCCAAAGTCTATGATTACGTCTGGCGTGCCTTGCGGCGGAGCCGTTTTGAAACGATCCACCACCAAACGGCCGTAGAATCTATGATTGGGCGTAATCTGCTGGTCCACTCGCACGCTGTAGAGACCTGCATCATCCGGGCTGGGGGCAACACCAACAAACCGGTTGCCCGGAGCATTCGGCTGAAGGATATGAGGGAAGAAGAATTTTGAAGCGGAGGTAATTCGGTCAGCCGGGATGATATTTCCCGAGAAAGGCTGGCCGGTGACAGGATCTCTGATCGCCCGCGTGAGCGAGGAAAAGTTTCCCTGAAACATTTGGGCGTCGGGCGTTACTGAATTGTAAAGCACCTCCTGGCGGATTCTTGTCCCTTCATAGCTTCCGAAAAAGTGGGTTTTATCTTTGACGATGGGCCCGCCGAAGACAGCTCCAAACTGGTTTCGGCGCAGCTTGGGCTTAGATGTAGCGAAAGTGTTTTTAGCGTCCAGCTTATCATTTCGAATAAACTCCCAGGCCGAGCCATGAAAGGCGTTGGTTCCAGCCTTGGTCACCAAAAGCACCTGCAAGGGGGTGCCGCCATGTTCTGCTGTGAAGTTACTCGTCTCCACATTGAATTCCGCAATGGTTTCTATACTGGGGAAGGCAATCCCTGTTTTAGAAACTGTCTCCATGGAGTTTAATCCGTCGAGTTGGAACGTCGTCTCATCACCACGCGCTCCCATCCCTTGAACGGTGTTCTGCCGATGACGGCCTGCTCCCAAGCCAGTAACTCGCATCCCGGGAACCAAACTTACCAACCCAACAGGATTCCTTCCGTTTAAAGGAAGCTCTCGAATTGCCTTTTCTTCGACAATCGTTTCCACGGAGCCTTTGTCAGTTTGGACTAATTCCGCTTGCGCCTCGACTGTAACCTTCTCTGTAATCTCGCCCACCTCCAAAACGGGGGAAACTCTTTTGCGTTCCCCGACCGTTAATTCGGTCCTCGCAATTTCCCATTTCTTGAACCCTGCGGACGATGCCGATACCGAGTAGGGTCCTACAGGCAAGGCAAAGATCTCAAAATCACCTCCCGTCCCTGTCACTGCAGTCTTTTTTAGTCCGGTGTTTAGGTTACTTGCCGTCACCTCACCGCCGACAATAACTGCTCCGCTCGAATCGGTCACAATCCCCAAGATCGCCCCATCCGTGCCAACTTGTGCCCACAGCACTGAACTGGGTACGAGTAGGCAAACAAGTGCCAGATATGAAATTCTCTGGTTCACTACGTTCATGACGCTGGATCCATATTTTTTCATATAAATTGCCTCCTTCTGGGTTTGCATTGAAAGCGTAGAACCTCGGGCCAAGATCCGACGTGCCGATTTGGTTGATGTGAGATGTGAAATGAAGAAACGCAAGAGAGGTGCTCCGATCCCAACAGTTCTATAAAACTTTCAGGGAAAGGGAACTACATGAACACCCATTTACCAGGGCTGGTTTGATATAGCTGGGGACCAAACTTGCTGCACAGTCTAGTGATGAGTATCCGAGCCATCAAGATCATTTATCTTAACTGACTTACATAAGCGATTCTTATTCGTGGTGTCGGAAGATTCGACTTGCCCATTTGGGTTGATCGTGAAAGAAGAAAGCAAAACTGGCTCGCCCATCCCAATGTTTTGTCAAACCTTCACGGAAGGTGAACTCGATGGAAAATTATTTTCAATTCAATATAGATAACTAGAAGAAATGAGATTGTCAATATTTATCTGCAAGTTAAAAAAATAAACTAGACCTTGAAACCACTGACAAGAGCTGAAAGCAGCCTAGGCGGTCTCAGTTTCAAAAAAAACAAGTATTTGACAATTTATCTGGCTTATTGTCGCTGAGGGCGTTGTGAGTGCTAGCTTTCCGCGATCTCCGGTGCCCGGTGCCGGAAATGTGCCCCTGAAGAGGGGAAATTCACACAATCTGTTCACTCTGGGTTTCAAGACCCTGCAATAGGGCCAATACCATTTCGGTGAAAATTGTGGTCGTTGGAGCAGTATCTCCAGAAAGAAGGGCTGGTGCTCGCGTGGCGGCCGTTGGAAACTTTACTGGTGGGAGCAACGCGTGCAATGGCGCAGACAAGGAGGGGACAATACAGGACGATGACTGAGATCGTGCCGCAGCCTTTGCTGGGGAGGCCGGAATAGACTTGGTCATTGTCTGAACCGATTCCTGGTCGGCGCTGCAGAATGTTTCACGGGTTAGGCAAGACATAGCTGGCTTCGATCCTTTTGAACCAGCTGATTTTCCTACATCGCGGTTTCGTGGATTCCCTCAGGCGATTAACCCACGAGCGGCTGATGTACAGACTTATCCAGTCGCTCTTGCTGCACTGTTGAGGCGATCCCCAAAGGCGCTAGGGAGAAGGTTCGAATGAGCTACTCACATTCATCCCCCACCTTCTTGAACTCAGCCTCTCATCCTGCCACCCGCCAACGGTCAATCACTTCCCAGTTAGGGGTGATCCCAAGACCGGGAGCCTCAGGGGGGTAAAAGAGCCCATCTTCCAACCGCAAAGTTTCCTGGACAATAGATTCGTTGTATCTCAACGGTCCGACCAAGTCGCAGGTATAAGGGATGTTGGCACAGGCAACGCCGAGGTGGGCGCCGGCGACCGAGGCAATCTGTAGCTCGCCCATAGTGCCTATGAGGCAGCCGATTCCCGCGGCCTCGGCGATTGCCATAATCTGCTGGGCTCGCATGAGGCCGCCCGACTCGCTGACATAGACATTGAAGGCGTCTGCCGCACGAGTCTGGATGGCCGCTAAGGCGTCTCGTGGACTTTGAATCGACTCGTCCAGACTGATTGGGACCTTAACAGCTAACCGCACTTCGGCATGGCCAAGCAAGTCATGAGCAGCGAGTGGCTGCTCGACCATCTGAATGTTGTAGGGTTCCAGAAGCCGGATGGCCGCGATGGCCTCCTTCGCAGAACCGTAGTACTCATTAGCATCAACACGCATTGGCAAATCCGACCCCAGCCGCTGACGCACAGCAGCACAAGCCCGAGCGTCGATATCGCCACGTCGCCCGATCTTGAGGCGGATGCTTCGCACCGCGTAGGTCTCAACGTAGTGAGCCGCTTCGTTGGCTGTTTCTTCAGGATCCAAGAAGCCAACCGTCCAGTTGAGGGGAACCGCTTCCCGCGCTTTCCCTCCCAACAGCCGATAAGCGGGTAACTCCGCCGCTTTACCAGCAATATCCCATAGGGCCATCTCAACACCCGAGATGGCTTGATTCCCTCCTCGAAGAGCGCGCTCCATGCGCTCGACAAGAGCCGGAATCTTCAGTGGGTTTTCGCCAAGCAGAATCGGAGCGAGATAAGCGTTGATATCTCCGGCGTGCGAAGCACCTAACCGGTAATACGAGAGTGCGCTGGATACTTCCCCATACCCGGAAATTCCTTCGTCTGTTTCTACGACGACCAGAGCAAAATCCGAGTGAGTAAGGACACCTTGCGCCGCAGCAAACCGGTGCTTTCGGGGCGCGTGAATCGCAAAAGCGTTCACTTGAATGATTTTCATGACCGGGATCCCGATGGGAGCTAACGTTCAACAATATGACTGATGGGCGGCAGCAGTTCGGCTTCGAGTGCCTTGAAGTCCCGTCCCAGCCGGATCATGTCCGTTACCACGGCCGAGGCAATGCGCTTCCCCTTCTCCGGCGTTGCCACTGTCGGATCTCCCCGAACGCCACTGTGAGAGGTTCTGGACCGTTCATTGACGAATCGAATCGGAGAAGGCGCCATCAGGTCCCAAGAAAAAAGCGGGCTCTTGGAATTCCATATCTCTTTCTTGATTTGGTCCATGCGGACATCTTTCGGAGCAAGGTGCATGTAAACCGACGTTTCCAGTTCACAAGCGTGAGACATGCCGCCAGGCATGGGTGATTCCCGGACCCTTCTAATTTCCTCAGTTCCGAGAGAAAACCAGGAGAGCGAAGCACACTTTGACTTGGTACGAATCGTCACCAGCCGGGCCGCAGTTTCCAGCAGGATTGCGTTAGAACCATGCCCGTTGACCAGCAAGATATAACGAAAACCCATGTGGGCAAAGCTGGACGCCACGTCTGTGCAGTAGTTCACAAAATGATCCCACTGTATGTGAACCGTTCCAGGAAACGTCATATTGTGCTCGTTGTATCCGTAAGGAATGCAAACCGCGGTCACAAACAAGTCGGGTGCGGCAGCGGCAGCTCGTTCACACAAACTGGTGGGCAATAGGATATCAGTGTCGATGGGGAGATGCGGTCCATGCTGTTCCATTGCGCCAACTGGAATCAGCACAATTTTGTCTGCCTTGACCGCTTCGTTCACTTCCGGCCAAGTCATCTTGGCCAATTGAGTTGTCATCTCCGGTTCTCCTGTTCATCGATTGCGAGTCTTTCTGAATCCTGCCCAGCTAGCGGTTCTCATTCCAATCGAGCACAACCCCCAGAACGGACTTATCCTTGGCGAGGGCGAGATCGAAGGCATCCTTTATGCGAGACATGGGAAAATGGTGAGTCACCAGTGAGGACAGATCAATCCTGCGACGGCACATCAGATCAAGGATATAGCGGTAGACTCGCTTGCGGGTGAAACGCTGATACTCCGGTGGATAGTCATCGGTAGCCATCCACGAAACAGCAATGTAAGACAGGCTGCGATTATAAAAGTCTCCCGGTTCGAAGGGCTCGAATGGTGAGGGCCCCTGGCCCACACCCGGAAAAGCCAAAACTGCGATGCGAGTATTCCGGCGGGAGATCTTTATCGCTGTCTTCATGGCTTCCCAAGCGTCTGTACAGACGATGATCAAGTCAATCCCGGCTTCGCCAGCAAAGGCAGTCGAACGGCCCAAGTCATCGTCTCCTGCCATCCAAGCTGAGTCAGCCCCCATCGCCCGAGCGGTCTCCAGCCGGGGCGGCGCATTTCCGACGGCAGCCACGCGGGCTCCGGCTGCTGCTGCCATGCACACCGCACCCAAGCCCACGACGCCCAAACCGATCACTACAACGTTCTCCCCAAAACGGTACTGGCCTCGATGCAAAGCATTGAACCCCAGAAGCAACAAATGAGTAAACACGGCGTGCTCCGAAGCAACGTTTTCCGGAACCAGTGCGATTTGGTCGACCATCTTGGGGATGTTGGAAGACGATGGCCGGCCCGACTCTCCCATCGCTTGCTCGGCGACAATGAATTCGCTCAAGTGCGGCATGCAGGTGAAAACCCTCTGACCGGGACGATAGCCCTGAACCTTGCTCCCGACCGCCACCACTTTCGCGACATTGTTGTACCCAAGAGGAAAAGGGTAGCTGATGCGATAGGAAAACCGTTCTGCTCCACCCGAATAGATGCGGGTCTCGGTTCCCGGACTGAGGGCTCCCACTTCAGCCTGGACCAGGAGTTCAAAATCTTCCAGAGGTCGCTTGACCGACGCAATTTCCTCAACACGGACATCATACGGAGCATGAATCGTGACCTGTTTGCTCATCAAACCCTCGAATTTCGTAAGGTCGGCTGAGGGGAAGTTCCTGTCAATGGCTCAGCGTAGTTATTCTAAGGGAGTTCCACACTGTGGTGCCATCGTTCCCAACGGCTTTGCTCCACCGCCATCCAACCGATTTCTGCCAGATGCGACAACAGGCCTCGCCACGATCGGTCGCGATCCATTCAAGAAACCCAGCAATCCATGAGGTCAGCGATGGCAATGTGAAGTCGTCGCCAGAAAGGTCTAAGGAGGCCTAAAACAATTAAGTTTAGCGAGAAAAAAGTGCTGGACAAAGGGGTGCGGGTTGAGCGATAAATGCTGGGAAATTGTCGGGAAAGGTGGCCCAGCAGATGGAGGGATCGGACTGGCAAGGCGGCAGAAAAGACGGACGGTTGTACCGCAATGTACGGGCAGAAATGCAGCGCGTGATACGGGAGAAATATGAACGGTTGAAGGGGTGCTTGGACGAACGCGCCAAACGGTTGTGGGCCGGCAGCGAAGCGATCACGTTTGGACGGGGCGGGATTCGGGCGGTGGCTGAAGCGATGGAGATCAGTCAGCAGGTAGTGATCGCGGGGAGCCGAGAGTTGAAAGGAGAGAGTCCCGGGCGAGTCCCGCCAGCGGCAGGGCGGCAGCGACGGCCCGGAGGGGGACGGAAAGCGAAAGCCGAGCAGGAACCGGGTCTGGTGAAGGCGGTTGAGGAGATCGTGGATCCGGCGACACGGGGCGATCCGATGAGGCCCCTGAAGTGGACCTCGAAGAGTTTGGACAAGATATGCGGAGACTTGAAGCAGCAGGGATGGCAGGTAAGCCCACCGACAGTCAGTAAGATTCTGCGCAAGACACTGAAATACAGCCTGCAGGCGCAGAAGAAGACTAAGGAAGGGGCCAAGCAGCATCCGGACCGAGATGCGCAGTTCCAACACCTGAGCCAACAGTGCAAGGATTTTCAACAACGGGGACAACCGGTCATCTCGGTGGACGCCAAGAAGAAGGAGAAGGTGGGGAATTTCAAGAACGTGGGGCGCGAATGGCAGCCTCAGGGCAATCCAGAACTGGCAAACTCGCATGATTTCGAGGACAAGCAGTTAGGCAAATTCACGCCCTATGGGATTCATGACCAGGGCCGCAATGAAGGATGGGTAAGCGTGGGGGTGGATCACGACACGGCGGAATTCGCGGTGGCATCGATCCGGAATTGGTGGACGCGGATGGGAAAAAGCGTCTATCCCGAAGCGCGGGAGCTGCTCATCACGGCCGATGCGGGAGGAAGCAACGGTTACCGGACTAGACTGTGGAAATGGGAGTTACAGAAACTCGCGGATGAAACGGGCCTGACTCTAACCATCTGCCATTTTCCGCCTGGGACCAGCAAATGGAACAAGATTGAACACCGCATGTTTTGTCACATTACGGCAAACTGGCGGGGCCGTCCGCTCAGCAGCCTGGAAGTGGCCGTCAATCTCATTGGCAGCACGACAACGAAGAAAGGATTATCCATTCAGGCCGGGCTGGACCTGAGCCCCTATGAAAAAGGCATTCGGGTATCCAATGAGGAAATGTCGAAACTCAACCTGAAACCCGCCGATTTTCATGGAGAGTGGAACTACATGATCACATCCAGAAATTCGACGCGCGACGCACCCAGCGTGAAGGCCGACGAAATATAATTGCTAAACTTTGTTGTTTTAGGGCTCCTAAACTAGACAGCGAGGTCAGGCTCCCAGCACCTGACGGAAGACGCGCAGCCAGTTTCCACCCAGGATGCCCAGCAGCTCCGCATTGGAAAACCCGAGATCAATCAGCGAACTGGTCAGGTTCGGCAGACCGCGAATGTCTTCCAATCCATGCGGTGGAAAACCACCGTCGAAGTCCGATCCCAAACCAACATGAGCTACACCACAGACTGACGCTGCATGCGCGATGAAACCAGCCAGAGCGGCCGTGTCGGCAGTGTCGTCATCCAACTCGCGATTCGCTGAGAAAAAGATCCCAAGAACGCCACCTTGCGTCGCCAGTGCCTTCATCTGTTCGTCGCTCAAGTAGCGACTCGGGACGTGCGTGTGAAAATCCTTGACCAGAGCACGGCAGGAGGTATGCGAACAGATGACGGCGGCCTTGGACGTTTCCAGCGTATCCCAGAAAGTCTGCTCAGTGGCATGCGCCACATCCACCAACATGTGTAGCTGGTTCATCTCGGTCACAACCTGGCGACCGAAGCGACTCAAGCCAGCTCCGGTGTCGTCCCAGTTGCCCTCAGCCACAGCATTGCGATACATCCAGGTGAGACCCATGCTGCGCACACCCAACTGATGATACACATGAAGCAGATCGAGATCGCCATCAATGCCCTCTCCTCCCTCGATCGTCAACAGCACCGCCACTTTGCCTTCGCGATGGGCGCGCTCGATGTCTGCCGCGGTCGTCGCGAGTAGAGCCATGTTGGGTGCCGCCGTCAGGTCTGACTGCAATTGGCGATAAGCTTTCAGAATCGATTTCATGTGCACTCCGCCTTTTTGCCATGGCACGAGCAGATTGGTTACTTGTCCGGTCTGCCCAGCTTCCAAAGCACGGGGAAAATCCCAGTGACCGGATTCGCCTTTCTGCCACAGTCTTCTCGGTCGGGGAGGGCGATGTCTCAACGAGTTGAATCGCGGGTCTCCCTGCAGGACGGCTTGCAGGCTGTCATTGTGGCAATCGATCACCGGCACTTGTCGGTGTAGCTGCATGACATGTTCTAGTCGTTCTGGGGTTAGTGGCACGACGTCCTCAAAGATTGACGAGTCATGATAGTCCGCATCCAGCTGCTGTGGTCGTCGCCGGCGAGACGCCAGACATTTCCTAGCGGTGGGAAGAACCTCAGGATCTTTATGGCACGGTTCGGCAGAGCTACAATCGGGTGCTAGATGGGGACGCGATCGTGTCATTCACGGGAAGGGCCTCGTACGAACAACAACATCCCACAGCCGACGGTGGTAACCAATCAGAGCGCTCTCTTCAGCCTTTGTCAGGCCCATTGTGGAAAGAAGCTCTTCCAGTTTTCGTAGATGATCAGATCCTGGATTTCCTTGGAAATCTGTGGCAGATGGGTCCCTTCGACGATCTTGTTGATGTTGCGTAGACCTGTAATCACGTTATCGATGGTTGCGGAGGGAAAATCCGATGCCACCAGGATCTTGTGTTCAACTCCGTATTCGACCGCCGTTACCATCGCTTGCCAGTAGCGCCAAGGCCGGTAGTGCACCGCACTAATATCCGTGTACACATTTGGGCATTTGCGGATGAGAACCACCATATCCTCTTCCCATGGATGACCCAGGTGAGCAATGATCATCTTCAAATCCGGAAAATCCATGGCGATATCTTCTAGCTGAAGGGGCAATCCCCAGTTTAGCTTGGCGCGGCTGGGAAACGTGGTTCCCTGATGCCACATGATCGGGAGCCCCAGTTGCTGGCATTTCTTAAACAGGGGCCAATGTTTTCGGTCCTGTGGATCAAAATGTTGATAGACCGGACCAAGCTTCAGGCCCTTCAGGCCAAGGTCTTTCACGCAGTGCTCCAGCTGTTCTACACAATCAGGCTCGTTCGGGTCGACTGAAGCCCAACCCTCCAGTTTGTCGGGATGTTGCTTGACATAATCTGCAACCACTTCATTCGGCACCCAGATCTCAACCGCCTTGGCCTGTAAACCAAAGACAATCACCTTGTCGGCCGTTTCAGAAGCCTTCCAGTGATCCTCGGGCTTGGCGTCATAGGAGTGCTTATCCAATCGTGCTTTGTACGCCTCCCCACCCGAGCGTTTGAGTTTGACCAGCTTCGAGGCTAGCGCTTCCTCAGCAGTACGTTCCCCGATGTGGTCCGGATACCAAATGACATGGGTATGGCAGTCAACAATCATCTTGAGTTCTCCTTTTTCAGAGCAAGCCTTGTCATCAGCAGCAAGAGATTCAATGCAATGCAGGGGATTATACATTTCTGAAGTCTTGTTTGCGAAGATTTTCTCGGATTCTAAAACCTACCACTAAATAATGAAAAGTCGATCTGCTGCGAACGCGACACCGCCAGACGTGATTATGGACTATTCACCCGGTGTCTCCATGGAATCAGCGAGAAAAATCGCTTTGGAGATAACTGAAGAGCGCGCGCAATTGACTCGGGCGGAGGTCATTCAGAATCTTCTCAGGCATCGGAGATAGTGAGGACTCCTTGAGAAGGTCAACTTCACTGCGGGACACGGTCGTGCGTTCATTCTCGTCCTGAATGGTCACCGTCGCTGGCGTTTGTTCAACGAGAAGACCTGTCAGTATCCGTCCGTTGCGTGTTCGCAAGACATAGCTTGAGTATTCTTTCCGCACTGTGGAGCTAGGATCGACAATGTTCACCAGCAAGTACTGAGTGTCTTTGCGATTGGCATAGGTCAAGTCTGGACCAATCTCTTTCCCCTCGCCAAAGAGGCGATGACATTTTCGGCAGTGCTTGTCGAACATGGCTCGTCCTTCGATTGGGTTACCTTTGGCTGCCCGCAAGTCATTGTTGAATCTACGAACCTCAGCCAGTCTTTCCTCTGAAGTGCTCCCTTGAACGTTTCCCCACAGATTTCGTACCAGGCCATTGACCTCTTCGTCTTGCAGCAATGCCAAGCGCTTGACTTCATCCATGGGCACTGCCTTGGCTTGATACTTCCCCTGTTTTAGGTCTTGCAAAAAGGGGAGTGCCCAGGAACCGCGGCTGAACAATAGGTTCCTCGCTTTGGTTCTCAGCGATTCTGTCATCGTTGGATACTTGGCTAGCACCTCCCTGCCGATCTCCTCGCCGGCAAACCGGCGCATTGCTTCCATCACCGCGGCCTGGATGGGTTCTGGTTGCTTGTCGTCAACCAGCTTCAGAAGTTCTGGGATGCAGGCGACGTATCCAAAATCACCGAGAACTCCGAACATGGAGAGCCGGATTCTCTCAGGAACTCTGGAATCCCTGGCAAGACTCAACGCCCGAGCCAAAGCGGCTCGGTTCCCAAAAGCGCCCAAGACACGAATCAGCGCCTCGTCTGTGGTGTCGTGTTTCCATAAGTGAGTGAGCTGGCCAGCCAGTTCCTCCGGTATCTTTTCCAGCCGACGTCCCTGCAGACTCTGACCCAAGGCCACAAGCATCCTGTGCTGTTGCTCTGGTTTCTTGGCGGCGGCGAGCAGTCGAGCACAAGCCGCAAAGCCGAGTTCGTTGGTCTCTGCTGCATAGCGTTGCATGAGGCGGCCGACGATTGCCTCTCGCGACAAGGCAACGTTCCAGGCCTTGGGAGAAGCAAAGAGTCTCAACACCGATTCCCGGTCTGAAATGGCTTTGTCTTCAACGACCCACCACAACAAGAGCGAGATGTGCGGATCGTTCAGATCTTCTTCATGCCGCAACAATTGATCGAGGATAGGCAGAGCATCTTTTCCAGACAGCCTCTTGCAAGTGGCGGCCAGTTGACTCCGGACCCGTGCGCTCGGATCTGAATGAGCCAGCGTGATGAATTGGTGTGTCAAAGATTCAGAAATTTTCCTCGTGTCACCCAGGAGCCGGACAGTCCAGTAGCGGATATCTTCACTCGGGTGTGCCAAGAGTTCGGAGGCCAAGGAATCGTCAACTCCTTGAACACCGTGCAAGGCCCAGAGGCCCTGAAGAGCTAGCTGATCGTTTCCTCGTTCGAAGATCATTCGACGGAGATCAGGGAAGACCCTCCCGTCGTGGCGCTCTGCCAGGATACGGCGGGCTCGGCGAACAAACCAGTCGTTGGGATGAGCCACCATCGAGATGAGCTTCTCACTTGAACTGGTCCTGAGGTCCGCGAATTCGGTTCTTTGGCTTGCTCGAGCGGCGATCTTGTAGATTCGACCGTTCGTACGATCCCATTCAGCGTCTGGATCCGGGTGAGCAGTCCTCTTGTCATGCCAGTCGGCGACATATACGGAACCATCCGGCCCGGCCGTCACATCAGAAGGCGCAAACCAATTGTCGTTGGCTTCCAGCAACTCTCCGGCATGGCTGGAACTGAAGGAAGATCCTTTCGCGTTGATGTGATGCCAGTAGACCGCATGAGACAGAAGATTGGCGGCAATGTATTTACCCCGAAAGGCGCTTGGGTAAGAATCACCTTGATAGACGATGCCTCCCACTGTGACATGACCGCCGTGAAAGTTCTCGTAGGGCACATGCTGAAAAAAACCAAACGTGTATGGGTTCTGTAAGGGCCCATGTTTACCAAAACTCTTCCAGTAGTATCCGCCCTGAACTCCGTGGATCATGGTATATCCACCGACGTTGGTACTGGCGAAGAGGTTGCCATGCGTGTCGAAGTCAAGTCCCCAGGTATTGCCACCCCCCTCACAAAAGAGCTCAAACTTTCTTGTCACTGGATGATAGCGCCAAACACCCTGCTGAAAGGTCGTTCCCTCGATATGAGCTGTGACGGTACTGCCTTGTGTGCCATACAGCCAGCCGTCAGGCCCCCAGGTCAATGAATTGGCGACTGAATGGGCATCCTCCATTCCAAATCCGGAAAGCAGGACCTGCGGGTTCTCATCGGGAGTGTCATCCTGGTTGTGGTCGGCATAGAACAGCAAGTACGGAGCCTGCAGCACAAAGACGCCACCATAACCGAAGGCCAAGCCCGAAGCGAGGCTGAGCCCAGTAACAAAATCTCGTGCTTTGTCGGCCCGGCCATCTCCATCGGTGTCCTCGAGAATCGTGATTCGGTCAGCCCCTTTCGGCCCAAACGGAGGCGGTTTCGGTACCTGATCGTAAAGGGTTCTCGAGTAACGATCGACTTTGACGCGATTAAGGCCTGCGGGATTTGGATACTGGATATATTGAATCACCCAGAGTCGTCCCCGGTCGTCGAATTCGATAGCAACGGGTTGAGTGACCATGGGTTCGTGAGCGAAGGCTGTAACTGTGAAGCCGTCAGCCACCTTCATTCGCCTCACCGCCTCCTGAGGAGAATACGCTTCGGTCCGGTTTAAGTCGTCCTCAGGACCGGATGTCTTCCTTGATTCTGAACAACTCAAGATCAGAACCAACAGCCCCACCCAAGTCCCCAGTTGCAGCCGTCTGCGGTGAGAGCAATCAGATCGCATCATGATTCTCGAAGTGAAGCGTCCCTAGCCCTGACAGGCTGCACGCTCGCTCAAGTTCATTCACCACAATCCTCTGCAGGGAGGTATTCCTTCATCCACGCATTTGACTGACTGTTGCCTTTGCGATTGTCCTGAGATCAGCAATAGCAGCCCGATCACCCGCCTCCCGCACCAGCCGGCAGATGAGGTCGATCGTCTCGAATCGCGGATCGACAACTCCCAAGCAAGAAGGGTGCGACAGGAAATCAAAAACGGCTCCATGTTCGATGGTCCACTGCACCGCTTCTCGAATTGCATCGAGAAAGAACGGCAATTTCCAACGGCCGTTTCGAAAGGCATTGATATCACTAATCGGACTCATCGGAACCTCCACCAGACCGCTCGCGTAGACAAACGGTTGGGACAACTCCTGGGCTTTGACGATGCCCTCAATGACCTCCCGGGAGGGCTTCTGATTGGCTGGACTCATGGGGTGCGACGGATACTGGCTGCTCACCCAATCAAAACCCAACGAAAGCAACAGCCGTTGCAAGTCAGGACGGTCGCTGATCCCATTGGGAAACCCACCGGGAGTGCGGAAGCCAACGGGAGTGATCCCTAGGCGGGTCTTGAGAGCCAGATTCGTCAACCGTATGTTTTCAGCAATGACCTCCTGAACTTCCTTTCCCTGAATCAGCCAAGGGGCTCTTCGGAAACGAAACTGGATGTCTTCCGGTTTTGTTGCCTTTACGTTGACGTGATCGTAGGTATGATTGCCCACTGGATGACCCGCTTGAACGATCTCGCGCAACCAGTCGATATTCTCTTGCTCGAAAACACGCCCCACCGCAAAGAAATGGGCCAGGCCTCCGTTTTCTTTGATCCGACGGGAGGCTTCCAACGCGTACTTCTTGCTGTCCTCATCCAGGTCGCCCTTCAGATAGTCCCAGTGAGTTTGCTCCCAAGTCGGGAAGTTCCGGCTCATCTCCAGATCGAGTGTAATCGCGATGAGAGCGCGGTCCTGCCTGGGCTTGTTGGATTGCCAGTGCCCGCCCAACGTTTGACTGAGGGGGCAACAAATTGCAGTCGATAGTCCGGCTAGAAAATGGCGGCGGGAAATGTGGGGAACTGTTCCTGACAAGTATGAGCACTCCACGCGAAGAGGTCTCAGAGACCTACTGCAACTTCGCTGCAAAATAAGCCGTCACAGCCTGAAGACTCGGGAACAATCAAGTCATCAAGGCCTTTCTTTCGGCCAATTGAGATGTTTATGGAGAAACTCGAACGTCCCCACTCCATTGATCGTGTGAGGTCCGTTGAAGAATTCAATCTCCGTCCGCTCCGGAATGCCAAGAAAGTCGTACAAGCGGCGAACGCGGGCATATTCGCCAGCAACCCACTCGTCGGGAGCAACCTCGTCGAGGTGCCCGCGCTCAACCATAAAAGGCCGAGGCGCGATCAATCCTGCCAGGTCCCCATGGTTAAACGTGTGCCCGAGATTGAATTCAAACACCTCATAGGCGGTGTAGAACATGAAACTATAACGGTCTTCGACAGAGACATTTTTTGTGATCCACTCGTTAAAGTCTCCGGAGGAGATCACCACGGCATAGCGATCCAACAAGGTCGGAACTCGGACCGCCGTGTTGCCTCCATAAGAGAGCCCGTAGAAACCGATCCGTTTTGAATCGACGAAAGGCAACGTGCTCAACCAGTCGAGGATCTGCTCATGCTGAGCTGCCGTGACTGCCCACAATGTTTTCTTGAGTGGGTTGGCTTTGCGTTGCATCTGGCGGAAAGCATTGCCACCCCGGTAGAAATTGTGGGGAGCAAAGGTCACGAACCCACGGTCCGCCAACTTCGCAGCGAAGGATTTGTAGACTTGAAAGGCGCGATTCTCAGGATCACCCGTAATCACATCCATGGGTTGACCCTCGACTCCGTGCTGACATACGACCACTGGACGGCGTTCACCCTTTCCAACGTCCTTGGGCACGAGGAGGATTCCCCAAGCAATGACATCCTGCCAAACGTCCAGGACGACCTCGTATCCAGTCCATTTGGCGCTGTCGAGAATCGGCCGGGTCCTTGGGTTCGCAGGCAGAGTGGCTTTCGGAAATCGGCCGAACACTTCATCCCACAAATAGTCCCGGTACTGCTGAGAGGTGGTCTGCCACTCGGCAACAGAGGTCGATTTTGCCTTGCTCCAGAATTCCTGCCGTACCTGCGCGGATCGGCGAAGCAGTCTCTCCGTATATCCCAACAATTCTTGCAGTTGTCGCTTCTGACGGACAGTCGGGTGAAAGTCTTTACGAAGATCGAGCGGAAGCTTGCCAGAAGGCTTTATCCGGATGTTGGCCGCATTAGACCACTGCAAGAGGGCCCCCAGGGCCTCATCGGAACCCGGCCCAACTGTCACTCCGGCTTTGCCCGCAATCAACTCCAGCGCATGACGAGAAAAAGAATCCTGCGGGAAATGAGAGACTGATCGTGAAACTTCGCGGCTGACCGAGTCGAATTCCGGAGTTTGAAGTTTACCGGGCGCTGCAATCGCTCTTCGTCCGTCTCTTGGCTCTGGTGGCCCATCAATCGCGGGTACCTGGCTGTGTTCAACGATCATTCTTCGCGGAGTGATCAACCCCGCAAGTTCAGCGTCCCCGAACTCATGCAGAAGACCGAAGACATTTCGGTAGATCGGCTCTTCCCAAACCCGTTGGCGCGAATCGAAATATGCACTGACCAGGACTGCGTCTATTCGTGTGTCGAGTGCTGCGCTGTAGAAAGCAAGCAACCCGCCCTCGGCGTAGCCCGCCACAGCGATCTTGGGTTTGATGCCTGCCGAGTCGTGCACAAACCAGTCGATGACTCCGAGCACCTTTTGAACTTCATAACCGATAACATGCCGCCCCCATCTGATAGGCTTGACGATAGACCCATTCCCGGTGCGGCTGATTGGTCATCCAAATTTTCTCGTTGCCCGACCACGTGTCCTGGCGATCAATCAAAACAGGAACGACCACCTGACATCCCTGCTCCGCCAGCCGCCTCGCAAACTGGCTTTCGGGCGCGATCCCAGGCGCCAGTCCCACTAGCATCTCCGGGGTCTGGTCAGCGTCAGGAATGGCTACAACCCTGGCCAAGGGCTTGCTCCTTGGCTGGACCAACAAGCCCTCTCCGAAAACGCCCTCCAGTACGGGCCAACGAACGGCGTAGATCGCATAGCTCTCAGTCTCGGCAATCTTGGCCGGGGTTGCGGTGCTGCTCGTATACTCGAGCGCCGTCACCGGAAGTCGACGGTCAATGGCACCAATATACCTGCGAAGATGCTCGCGGTTGGGTTCGACAGATCTTAGATAAGCCTGTAGCGAGGAGTAGTCGCGGTTCCAGAGCTTCTGACGTTCTTCAACCGAGCGGTCAGTCTCGCGGAGCAGAAACCGGTCGATGCCCTGGCGCATCTGCAAGGAGAGATCTCCTTCCAGAGTAAGGGCGCTGGTGCCCTGCAGCACTGCCCTCTGTTGAGCTTCAGCCGAGGACGTTTGTCCAAGCAAAGAAACGAGAATGGCGAGCAAAACGATCGTCATGAGCTGTCTTCCCCTGGGACTATTCTTTTCGCATAGAACCCTACCGGGCTGTTTCAGATGTGAATCTTTGAAAGGGTCGGAGCAAGGATTGTGATGGCCGTCTCGGCTCATTTACGGCCCATTGCTTTCGCGCGCAGGGCGACAATCACAGGATTCTGAGGGTCCATATCTAGCGCCTTGTCCAGATCAGCGAGAGCTTCGGAGTACCTGCCCTGCTTGTAATGAACCTCACCTCGATGACGATAGGACTTAGAATAGCGGGGATCGAACCGGATCGCCACATCAAGATCGGCGACTGCTTTCTCCAACTGGCCGGAGAAGTTGTACGCCGCACCACGGAAGGTAAATAGGTGACTGTCTGTTGAGTTATTGTCAATCGCTTCGCTGAGAAACCGAATCACAGCCAGATAGTCATCGTCGGCCTTTTCCAGCTCTCCCAATCGTTCATAGAGCGCTGCCCGATTGATGTACGCCAAGGCTTCATGCGGATCGTGAGTGATGGCGGCGCTGTAGTCAGCCAGCGCTCGATCTGGTTGTCCCAAAGCCTCGTAAGCAACAGCGCGGTTTCTGTAGGCCACAGCAAAGTGCGGATTGAGGCGGATGGCCGCATCATAATCTTCAAGGGCCTTTTGATTGTCATTGGTGCGGTGAAAAGCCGATCCTCGCCTGTGGTAAGCCTCGGCATCACCCGGTCTTCGACGGATGATTTCCGACAACTCGTCAATCCCCTCTTCCGGTGATGACATCGAATTCACTCCAGGCGTGGGAAATTCACTTCTCTCCAAAGAATAGTCACAGCCGCCGTTTTCGTAGATAGGACTTTGGCATCTGACAACGCATCGAGTAAAGACTGACCTGCGCCTGACCCGGGCGGACATGACCCACCAAGCCGACTAACAAATAGGCATCGTGCTTGCTCATTCCAGTAAGCTCTTCCATCCAGAGAATCATGTCGCGCAGAGCCAGGCGCAAGGCTTCCTCCAAAGGAGAGGCCAGTGCCACGGTCACCAGCAGCTCCGGCGTTTCGATTCGGGGCCAGGACATGACTGGACTGCGGCCTTTGATGACGTCACAACTCAGCGTAATGACGCTACGCATCTCTACTTCGTTGATTTCTCCGTCGCTCTGTATTGCGTGACAGTCACCCAAGCCTAACAATGCGCCTTCAACGTTGACTGGTAGGTAGATGGTGCTGCCTGCGCAAACCTCTTCCGTATCGAGATTGCCACCGTGGCGACCCATTCCACCTGAAAGAATCGCTTCTAGTGCCGGAGTCGTGCCGATCGTGCCAATGCAGGGACGCACAGGAATCTGAATCTCCTCGTCGAAGATGACTTTGCCGTCACGGATCTCGCGCAAGACAGTACTGGGCTTGTCGAAAAAATCCTCCAAGTGGAATAAGGAAGGCCAGTATCCCTGATAACCCAAGCTGTCACATTCCTGAGCATGAATGTGGACTGCTAGGGTGTCACCCGCGTCTGCGCCCGCAATGTAGATCGGGCCAGTAACCGGATTCCCATAGTAGCCCTGCTTCTTCATCGCCAACAAGAATTCCGGTGTTGTGGTTTCAGGTGTGCGTGTCCGTCCTCCACGGGAGTCCTCAGTCTCAACAATGAAGGTTTCTCCCGGAAGTACTCGAGCTACTGGTGGAAGACGTCGATCAAAAACATAGGTGATCTTGTCTCGTCCAATGCGCTGCATAGCGACAATTCCTCCGCTCGGATCTTTTGAAAGTTTATCCCTGAGAGTGAGTTCGGGAACCCAAGCTCCGGTCAGTTCGCTCGCCGACAAGCGTTGATCAAACATCCCGCGGCAAGATGCTCAAGAATGGTTGACAAAGTATAGCAGCCACCCCTATCCTTCAAGACAATTTTTCGTATTTAGTAAAAGTTTACGGAGAATTGAAATTCAGATAGGATCCCTGGCGGTGAAGGTTCCTCACATTGACGGCTTGTTTCATCGCTCCCCTTGACTATAATTCAGAACATGGCCCAATTGAAGATTGACCGAATCGAAGTTTTTGGTATTCGCGCTCCTCGCAAGGAGGCCGCGCGCGCCGGCAACTTTTCCAACCCAGTCACAGCCTCAGAGTTTGGTGTGATACGGATTCTCGCTGACGACGGCTGCGAGGGGTTGGGCGAAATTTCGATCACCTCGCCCAGGATCGGCTTTTCTCTGTGCCATGCCGCCAGGACTCTTGTGGGCCCACGGCTCATTGGCCTTGATCCACTTGCCTTGCCGCAAGCTTTGCGAGTTATCGACAGCACTCTTATGGGCGAGTTGAGTGCTCCTTACTTGCGGGCTGCTTTTGAGATGGCTTTGCTTGATCTGGCAGGTCGCAGTCTAGGAGTACCCGTTTACCAACTGTTGGGCGGTAAAGCTCGAGAAAGTGTGCCTTTGGCCTGGGGTATTTACCAGAAGTCGCCGCGCGAGATGGCCGACGACGCTGCTGCCGGTCTGGCAGCTGGTTTCCACGCCATCAAGCTCAAGGTTGGACGCAGGCTCGCGGACGATGTCGAGGCGGTCCGTGCAGTGGCCCAGGCAATCGGCAAAGACGTCCCTTTGCGACTGGATGCCAATATGAGCTGGCGTTCTGTCCCCCAAGCCGCAGCCGCCATGCGTGCGCTCGCGGCTGAAGGAAGAATCGCGTGGATCGAACAGCCGCTCAGTCGCGCCAATCTGGACGGCATGCGCTTGCTGCGGCAGAACTCGACTCTTCCCATCATGGCCGATGAGAGTCTACAAACACTCCAAGATGCCTATGAAGTAGCTCGCGCTCAAGCTGCCGATGTGTTTAACGTGTACCTCTGCGAGGCGGGCGGATTGACAGCGGCCGCTCAGATTTTCGCCTTTGCGAGCGCGCTCGACATTCCTTGCATCATTGGCAGCCAGGCTGAGTTGGGCATTGGCACAGCCGCTGCCGCTCATCTGGGGGTGGCGGTTTCGGATTTGCCCTATCCGTGTGAAACCTTCGGCCCTCTCCGATATGAGAGCGATATTGTCTCGCCGGGGCCGCGCATCGATCGCGGAACTCTGTACCCACCTGAGGGACCCGGGCTTGGCGTTCAACTCAACTGGGACACGCTGCGACGCTGGCGTGTCGAGGAATAGATAAAAATGACCAAACGCCGCCACATTCGCCTGACGTTTCTCACAACAGGAGAATCTGTAGTAGCAGAGATGCTTGACGATGAATCTCCTGAGGTTTGTCGCTTCATTTGGGAACGTCTTCCTTTGGAAAACCGCACGGTTCACGGCCAGTTCTCAGGCGCCGAAGTCTTCATTCTGCTCGATAACCCGCAACCGGCCCCCTTGGAGAGCCAAACACAAATTCCGCTGCCGGGAGAGATTTTCTATTTCTTCGATCCGGGTGGCAGCGTAACGAGTGGCAAGAGTCGAGCCTCCGAAATCTGCATTGTCTACAATCGTGGGGTTGTGCTGCGCGGACCGGAAGGAGTGCCGACGTACGCCAGTCTGTTTGCCCGCATCCCGGGTGACTGGAAGTATGACTGGCTCGATTTTGCAAGGGCCTGCCGCCGTGTCCGAAGTGACGGCCCCCAGCGCCTGCGGATCGAAAGAGTGGAATAGCTGGCAATGACCAACTCCACTCCACTTTCTTTCTTATGAATGCGTCTTTCAGAATGTAGAAAATTGAATGCTGAATAGTGAGTAGCGCGGTATAATTCTGTCCGGATGGCTTTAGCAGCTCCCAATCACTGCCGAAGCAAAATCTTCATCATCATCCTACGCAAGGGAGTTCGCATATGTCCCGTCTGTCCCGGCAAGCTGTCCTCGGTGTCATGGATTGGAAATCGGCCTTGAGAAGGTGCGCAGCCATCGGGTTTTCAGGAGGGAGTCTGCTCCTTGGCCAGATGATCTTGACCGGACTCAGCGGCGAGCAACCCCGCTCCGCTGCGAGGGCCATTCCAGAGAGTGACTTCTATCGGGACCAAATTCATCCACTTCTGGCGGAGCATTGCCAGGCATGCCACAACAGTGAGGTGAAGAAGGGAGGACTCGATTTATCGACTCGAGAAGCTCTGCTGAAAGGCGGTGACAGCGGTCCGGCAATCGTGGGAGGTAGTGCCAAAACAAGCCTGCTGTACAAACTGGTGGCACATGAGCAGGAACCAACGATGCCGTACAAGATGGACAAACTGCCTGAGGCCGCAATCGCCCAACTGGCAGTCTGGATCAATGCTGGGGCTTCGTTCGACACAGCGGAATCAAGCGAACGTACCGCTGCGGGAGGGTCGGCCAATCTCACCTTGCAGACGGGAGGATCTGGCGGTGAGCAGGCGGGAGTGCGACTGTTTGCCGAGAAAGTGCGACCCGTCCTGGAACTGCAGTGTTTGAACTGTCACGGCGGCAAGTTTAAGCAGGCTGGGCTGAGTATGGTGAGCCGGGACACGTTGCTGAAGGGCAGCGACAACGGTCCCGTGGTGGTCGCCGGCAACGCTGCGAACAGCTTGCTGGTGAAGAAGCTCAAGCACGAGCATGAGCCGGGGATGCCTTACAAGGCGCCGAAACTGGCTGAAGAGGTGATAGGCCAGATTGCGGCGTGGATCAACGCGGGCGCGCCGTACGATGGACCCCTGACGCTTCCTTCGGTGGTGACGCAAGGTGTGACCCTGCGTCATGGGAACAATCACTGGGCCTATCAGGTACCGAAGCGCCCGGCGGTTCCGGTCGTGAAGAATCGGGGGTGGGTCCGCAATCCAATTGACGCGTTTGTGGCGGCGGAGCATGAGAAGCGCGGGTTAAAGCCGTTGGCAGAGGTAGATCGACGGACGCTGCTGCGGCGCCTTTATTTCGATTTGGTCGGACTGCCGCCAACCGTGGAAGAGACGAAAGCGTTCTTGGGGGATCGGTCAAAGGATGCCTATGAGAAGGCGGTCGACAAGCTATTGGCAAGTCCAAGGTATGGAGAGCGGTGGGGCCGGCACTGGATGGATATCTGGCGGTATAGTGATCCGACACATCAAGGAACAGGACTCGAAAGAGTAGACTACAGCGCCACTCACATCTGGCGATGGCGCGATTGGATCATTGAATCTCTCAACGAGGATAAGGGCTACGACCGCATGATTGTGGAAATGTTGGCGGGGGATGAGATCGCGCCGACAGATCCTCAGACGCTGCGGGCAACCGGGTATCTCGCGCGGAGCTGGTATCGTTTCAACCGCAACGTGTGGATGCAGGACATTGTGGACTACACCGCGGCGGGGTTTCTCGGGGTGACGTTGAAGTGCGCGCGCTGTCACGATCACAAATACGATCCAATTGCGCAAGAGGAATACTATAAGTTTCGAGCATTCTTTGAACCGTATGACATTCGCACCGATCGTGTCCCTGGACAACTGGACGTATCGAGGGACGGAGACGGCCTGCCGCGCGCCTTTGACGGAGAACCGAAGGAAGCATCCAAGGAAGCTCCCTTCCTGCCGGCCATCTTCCCTCAGACGTATCGTTTCATTCGGGGAGACGAAAAAAATCCAGACACGGAGCATCCTCTCGCGCCCGGAGTTCCAGAAGCTTTGGGAAAAGGAAACGGGATCGAAATCAAGCCAGTCAAGCTTCCTCTAGAAGCTTACTACCCGGACATGAGGGCTTTTGTTCACAACGACCTGCTGGCGAAGGCCAGGCAGGACATCTTGAAGGCAGAGGGAGCTTTAGACAAGGCAAGAGTCGCGCTTTCATTGACTGAGAATCATGCCGCAGCTTCTCTCTCGACAGCCAGCAATGTGGTTGGTGTAGAAACGAACGCTCACCCCAATCAAGGCTCGTCCACTGCCACCGAAACCGGGGTCTTCTTTGAGAAGGATATCAAGCCCGTTTTCGAGAAGCACTGCATTACGTGCCACAAGTCCGGTAACGCACGCAGCGGTCTGGCCGTCGACAGTCTCGGAGCAATCCTAGAAGGTGGAAATATCAACGGTCCTGCTATTGTCCCCCGAAACAGCAGGCAGAGCGCTATTATTCAATACATCCGGGGGGAGAAGAAACCTCGCATGCCGCTGGCCGGGCGCCTGGTGCCGGAGGAACAGATCAATCTGATCAGCCGGTGGATTGATGAAATGCCGCAGGATGACCCTCAGGTTGCCCGTCGGAAAGCGCTGACCGAGGTGGCAGTCGGAGAAAAGACGCTGGCTTGGGCGCGCGCAAACCTGACTGCGCTGGAAGCTCGAATTGCGGCAGAAAAAGCAAAGTATGCCGATCCTCCCGATCCGGAGGCTGAGAATCTGGCCCAAGCGGCCCGAAAGATGGAGCGCCAGGCCGGTCTGCTAAGAGCGGAAGTGGACCTTGTCCGCGCTCAAGACAAATTGACCGAAGCTCTGGCAGGTCCGGTTCCCGAAGATGCCAAGGCTGACAAGGAACGGGAAGCGAAAATTGCCACGGCACGGAAGCAACTTCAAGCCGCACAGACTGCCTTGACTCAACCAACTGAGGGGTTCACTCCCATTGGAAAGCTTCACCCGAAGACCAGCTCGGGGCGAAGACTGGCCCTGGCGCAATGGATCGCGAACAAGGAGAACCCTTTGACTGCCAGGGTTGCCATCAACCATATGTGGGGAAGACACTTTGGAAAGTTGCTTGTTCCCACTCCCTCAAACTTTGGGTTGAGCGGCAAACCTCCAACACACCCCGTGCTGCTGGATTGGTTAGCTACGGAGCTTGTTGACAAAAACTGGAAGATGAAGTCGATTCACCGGCTGATGGTTACCAGCAGCACGTACCGAATGCGATCTTCAACGGCTGATCCTAAGAATTCCAACCTAGCTGTGGACGCAGACAATCGCTATCTTTGGCGAATGAACTCGCGCCGCATCGAGGCTGAGGCCGTTCGAGACAGCCTGCTGCAGGTCGCAGGCCAGCTGGATACGACTCTCATTGGCGGGCCAGAACTGGATGAAACTCGAGACCAGGATTTCTATCGGCGCAGTATCTATTTTCGACATTCCTCGGAATCGCAAGTGGTCTTTCTCAAGCTCTTCGATGCAGCTACCCCGGAGGAATGTTACGAGAGAAATGAGAGCATTGTTCCTCAGCAAGCGTTGGCGCTTGCCAACAGCAGGCTTAGCTACAATCTGGCACGCGTCCTCACACACCGTCTAACGTCCAACGCCATTTCTCATGACACTTTCATTGCGACGGCGTTTGAAACCGTGTTGGGGCGGCCGCCTTCAGCAACTGAGCTGACCGAAAGCAAAAAGTTTCTTATCGAACAGGCACAATTCTATCGACAGACTGGAACAGTCACCCCTCCACTCCCCAGGAAGGAAGGCGACGCGGCTCCTGCGGCTGATCCTGCTGTGAGAGCGGAAGAGAGCTTTGTGCATGTGTTGTTCAATCGAAATGAGTTCGTGACCATCCGGTAAAGGAGAAGCGACAATGAAACGACCCGCTTATTCGTGCTGTGGCAACATTAACCGCAGGATGTTTCTGGCGGACTGCGGGATGGGTTTTACTGGTCTTGCGCTCGGGGCACTTCTCCAGCGCGATGGGATCATTCGTGCCGATTCGCCGGTCGGTTGGACGTTGCCCGATGGCAAACCCCATTTCGCTCCCAAGGCCAAGAATGTTATTTGGCTATTCATGCTGGGCGGCGTGAGTCACGTGGAAACGTTCGATCCAAAGCCCGCACTCAATAAGTATGCAGGAAAGACAATCGACGAAACACCCTACAAGTCAATCCTCGACTCTCCACTCATCAAAAAAAATGTCATGGAGGTCGTGGCTGATCGCAAGATGATGAAGACCATTTTCCCAATGCAGGTGGATCACCGCAAGTGGGGTCAGAGCGGCATTGAAGTCAGTAATTGGTGGCCTGAAGTGGGATCCTGTGTTGACGACATGGCACTGATTCGATCCGTCTGGACAACCGACAACGACCATGGCGCCCAGTTGCAATTCCATCAAGGGCGACACGCCTTCGAAGGAGTCTTCCCTTCCATCGGCTCCTGGGTACATTACGGTTTGGGATCTTTGAACGACAGCCTGCCTCAATTCGTTGTTCTGGGAGAAACGCAGGGAGGCAGTCAGGTTCGGTCCCATCAGTCTGCTTATCTTGGACCTCAACACAGTGGCGTACAACTGACCGTCGACCCGGCCAATCCACTGCCGTTTGCCTCACCGGGCCCCGAGATTTCCCTATCGGAGCAAGAGCGCGAGTTTCAGTTTTTGGAACGATTGAATCGTTTGGAAGGTGTGCAATATCCCAATGACCCTGCAATGCGAGCTCGGATCAAATCGTATGAACTCGCTTTTCGAATGCAGATGGAAGTCCCGAAGGTATTTCAGTTCAAGGAGGAACAAGAACCCACTCTCAAGCTTTATGGGATGGATAACAAGACCACCAAGCCGTTTGGCGAGGTCTTATTGACGGCTCGTCGGCTGGTCGAGCGGGGGGTTCGATTCGTACAAGTTTATCATGGCGACGGCCGAAACCAGTGGGACGCTCACTCAGATCTGAAGAAAACCCATAGTGAATTGTGCGCTCAAGTAGACAAGCCGATTGCCGGGCTGCTGAAAGATCTAAAGCAACGGGGTCTGCTGGATGAAACGCTTGTTGTTTGGGCCACGGAGTTTGGGAGAACACCCGGCGTTGAAGGAGCACGCGGTGGACGGGATCATCATCCGTTCGGGTTTACGGTCTGGATGGCAGGCGGGGGACTCAAGGCAGGAGTCGTTCACGGAGCCACCGATGAACTTGGATTCCATGCCGTAGAAAACCGCCACTACGTTACTGACATCCATGCTACGTTGCTGCATCAGTTGGGTCTGGACCCACGCAAACTGGAGGTTCCAGGCTACAAGCGGCTGGAGATCGATTTTGGGAAGCCGATCAAAGACATCATCGCCTAGCAGCCTGTCGGACTTACCCTTAAACGATTGATTCTAAAGGTTAATGATTTTGGGTCAAATGACCCTACTTGCTGATTATAAAAGACTTAGAGCTTTACAACGGGCCTAAGTCCGACTAACTGCTAGACCTGATGGCCGAGGTCCAGAGTCCGATCTGCGGTTTCCCATCGCGCGTCACTGGCCAATGATCGATTGTCACGCCTTCTGAAGGTTCTCGCGAAGAGTCTATTTCCATTCATTCACGGGATCGTGGAGGACTAGGCTCCAATGCCGCGATGAACTTGTAGGTGCCCGCTTCATTTTTCTCTTGGTTTTCAATCACTCCAAACCAAGCAACTCTTGGGTTGGGGCTGTCGTGATCAATTCTGGCAGACTTTTCTCCAGAGCACGGGCTGGACAGAAACGCTGGGATAGGGACAGATGAATCTGGCCGTTCTACTGTCAAAATCAGCCAAGGCATTTCCCGAACGCCCCGCGGTCTCTGTCGGTACCGAGACACGCCTTATCTACAAAGAGCTAGCTCGTCGCGTTTCCACGCTAGCTAGCGCCTTTCGCGGTCACTTCTTCCTCACACCGGGTTCGCGCGTGGCAATCGCCATGAGCAACTGTCCTGAGTACGTGGAAGTCCTTTTTGCAATCTGGCATGCCGGGCTCATAGCCGTTCCTATCAATTCAAAGCTTCATTCGAAGGAGTTCGATTATATTCTCAATCATTCCGGCGCACGGTTATGTTTCGTAAGCCCTGATCTTGCTGAAGTCATTGCGCCGTTCATCGGGAAGATTGAGGGACTTTCCGAAGTCATCGTTGCCGGTGACGAGGCCTATCAGGAATTGTTGAAGGGGCCAGGGATTCCGGTGCAGCAAGGCGAGCCTGATGACACCGCATGGATCTTCTATACCAGCGGTACGACAGGACAACCCAAGGGAGCCATGCTAACCCATCGATGCTTGCTGACGATGGTTCTGAGCTACTTTTCGGATGTCGATCCGGTTACCGAAGACGATTGCATTATCCATGCTGCTCCGATGTCTCACGGTTCCGGCTTGTACGGCCTGCCGATTTTAGCCAAAGGGGGCAATCAGGTTTTTCCCGCAAGTAGTCGCTTCGTCGCTTCTGAGATCCTGGATCTCATCGCTTCCTATGCCAGGACTACTGTCTTCTTTGCCCCGACGATGATCAATCGTCTCATCAACACCCCGACTTTCGCCTCAAGGGATACGAGTCACCTCAAGACGCTGGTCTATGGGGGCGCGCCCATGTATCTTGAGGATCTGAAGCGAGCCTTGAAATGTTTGGGACCGAAACTAGTGCAGATTTACGGTCAAGGCGAAAGTCCGATGACGATCACCTCGTTGTCGAGAGCCTGTCATGCGGCTGTTGAGCACCCTCGCTACCTTGAACGTTTGGCTTCTGCGGGCCTGCCGCGCACGGACGTGGAGGTCCGGGTTGTCGGCAGCAACGATCTGGACCAGCCGTCTGGGGAAATTGGTGAAATCTTGGTTCGCGGTGATGTTGTCATGAAGGGCTACTGGAGGAACGAGGCTGCCACGGCCGAGACATTACGTGGAGGGTGGCTCCATACGGGCGACCTGGGCGCATTTGACGAGGACGGCTTTCTTACGCTCAAGGATCGGTCGAAGGATCTCATCATCAGTGGAGGCTCCAATATTTATCCACGGGAGGTCGAGGAAGCGTTGCTTCGTCAGAAGGGCGTGCTGGAAGTCTCGGTGATTGGCCAAAGGGATCCTGAGTGGGGCGAAAAGGTTGTTGCTTTTGTTGTGCCTGAGCCTGGCGCGAAAGTGACAGAACGGGAGTTAGAGCAACTGTGCCTGGCCAGCATCGCTCGCTTCAAGCGGCCGAGGGCCTATCACTTTGTCAGCAGCCTGCCGAAGAACAACTATGGCAAGATTCTCAAGACCGAACTGAGAAAACGTCTCGAAGAGGAGACGCATACCTAGAGAGTGAATGCCGCACTCTGAAACGAGGGGCGATGGGGGAGCGTTTGAAGCAGAAGGTTGCGATCGTTACGGGCGCTGGTTCCGGAGGACCGGGGTGGGGAAATGGCAAAGCGACAGCAGTCCTGTTCGCGCGAGAAGGCGCCAAGGTTTTCGCTGTCGACATCAGCCTCCAGGCTGTGGAAGAAACCTGGAAGATCATCACTGATGAAGGCGGTGACTGTGTGACTCACCAGGCTGACGTATCCATACCGAATGAAGTCGAGAGCATGATCGACCGCTGTATGAGCATCTATGGCTCCGTCGACATCCTTCAGAACAATGTCGGCATTGTAGATCTCGGGGGCCCGGTGGAGATTTCCGAAGATAAATGGGATCGAGTTTTTGACGTGAACGTCAAAAGCATGTTTCTCACTTGCAAGCATGTGCTGCCCATCATGGAGGGTCGAGGTAGTGGAGCGATCGTCAACATTTCCTCAATCGCCTCGATTCGCTACACAGGCTACCCCTCGGCTTCCTACAATGCCTCCAAGGGAGCCGTAAACCAGCTTACACAAAGCATCGCCGTGCAATACGGCTCTAAAGGAATCCGCGCCAACTGTGTCCTTCCCGGACTGATGAATACTCCAATGATCGTTGAACCCTTAAAGAACGCGTACGGTCCCGGCGGCGTGGACGAAATGGTGCGAAAGCGTGATGCGTCGGTGCCGATGGGGCATATGGGTGATGCCTGGGATGTGGCACACGCATCCCTCTTCCTGGCTTCAGACGAAGCCAAGTACATCACCGGTGCTCTACTCGTCGTTGACGGTGGGCTTACCTGCAAGTTTGCGTGAAGAAAACATTCCGGCTACAACAACCATGAGTGGCGTGCCCGAGTCGTCGACTCAACACGACATTCGCGTCTCACCGAACTGCGTTGATGAAGCCGAGGATCCCTCAAAGTGCTCTCTAGAATTCTGACGAGCGTTGCTCTATTACTGGCGGGTCTATGCTGTGGTACTGAACCAAAGCGCGAAGGTGCTGCTTCTTCCACACCCACTTCACAGCCCCTCGACCGGCGTCCGCAGCCGTGGCAGCGCCGTGACGAACCCATTGTGTCGATCGACACCACAAAACAGGCGTGGTCGAAAAGCCTCCTCTACAGCCCCACCGTTGTCGTCGTCAAGGGAGTGTTCAAGATGTGGTACATCGGGTCCGCAGGCGACTACCATCGTGGCTCCGGTGTGATGAATCTCGGCTACGCCGAGTCGGGAGATGGCATCCATTGGAAGGAATACGCCGGAAACCCCATCCTCACGGGCAACGACCTTCCGTTCGCGCCCGACTTCCAGACGCCCTTCGTACTCTTCGACGAAGACGAAAAGATTTACAAAATGTGGTTTGTGGGTCTGTATCTGGATGCCGGAAACAAGAAAATGGACCAACAGCTAGGCTATGCCACCAGTCCCGATGGCACTCACTGGAAGATCCATTCCGAACCGATCTATTGGTCGGGGCGCTCGCCTTCGGTTATCAAGGAAGGCCCCAACCGTTACCGTATGTGGATGAACTCACGTCCATCGCCAACTACCAACGACATGGACCTCTACAGCTACATTTATGAATTTGCATCGAGCGATGGCATTCGCTGGGAGCGCGGCGCCGAACCTGCAATCCAGCCTTCGGGAAAGGCGGTACGAGGTGTTATCTATCCATACGTGCTGAAGGAGGATGGTGGCTATTGCATGTGGTATGGCTCCTTCAACGATCCAGCAGTCGACGACAACTTTCACGTCTACAGCGCCACGTCCAAGGACGGCTCTCATTGGAAGGTCCGCCACGACGAAGCTGCGTTCGCCGCGCTGTCAGGGTCGGGGCGTTTCGATTCAAAATTCGTTTCGACGCCGCGAGTGCTCAGCCTGAACGACCGGTATCTCCTCTATTACTCCGCGCGCGACAATCGAGCCGTCCATGGCGGCAACATCTATCAACATCTCGGGCTAGCGGTAATCCCGAAGAACTGAATCCTTGCCTCATGGATATACTTCGGGCTGACGATCGCGGCCGCCGCAACAGTCGAGCATTGTCCTCGAATACAGCCTTCATTTGTTCTTGGGTCAGCCCGGATTCCTGTACCTTGAGGAGAGCTGACTCAAGATAGTACAAGGACAAGAGGACGCGCTGAAGAGAGACTTGCATGAGCCCTCCACTCGCTCCGCCATTGAGAAACTAAGAGAAACGTCGCCTGCCGGCGCGAGCGGCTGCAATTGATCGAGCTTCACCAGCATCCACAATCACACCTGATGTCCCTTTGCTTTCAGGATAGACGCCCACATGCGGCGAAGGTTTTCGCCTAGGATCAGTCTCCGCGCCGATTCGGGGATTTCGGCTCCCATGACCTTGCCCAACTGCGAGGCAAAACTTCGCCCACCAGCATCACTGCCAAAGAGCACTCGTTCCGCCCCCAGTTCTCGAACCGCCATTTCCACCAGCCCAGAGGTTGGATCGGATCCCGCCAGCTCAATCGAGATATTCTTAGTGGCGCGAACAATTCGAATGCTCTTTTCCCAGTCTCCTCCCGCGTGGCCACAGATCAACGGCACCTTGGGATGCCGTCCGGCGAGCTCCACCAGATCGTAGGGCGTGGACTCATTGTGCAAGTTGCCACCAACTTTCAGCCAAGTATGTTGGAGAATCGCAGCGTGCAATGTGGCGGCACGTTCGATGATGGGATCGAGTTCTGGGGCGTTGCAGCGCTTGGCAACCCACAACTTGACGCCCACCATAGGGCCGTCTCGCACGCAGCGATCAAACTCCCTCAGACTGAAGTCGACGTAGTTCGGGTTCAAGTAGACAAACCCAAAGGCTCGGCCGGGGCAGGTGCGCAAAGCTCTCAGGACTTCATCGTTGTGCTCGCGAAGCCGGTCGGGTGAAGGGTCCTCATCGAGAACAGATCCCAGTGACAGCATGACCCGGTTAATTCCCAACCGATCCATATATTGGATCAACTTTGCCATGCGCTCTTCGGGAGTCTCTCCTGGTACGGAGTTGAGGTGGCAGTGCACATCCCAGATGACGGGGCGCCTGTCTGCTTCTAACGGACGTGCCAACCAAGGTCCAGCCTCAGCTACTGGCAACGGCAAACTTCCGTAAAGACATTTGACAAAGGTTCGTCGCTTTGAGCTTAGCCGAATGTGTTAGGAGGTTTTTGTTATCGTGCGTTGACACTATGTGAGTGTCCAACTACCAGCAAACTTCAAGAATGGCATGCAGTATCCAAAGTGGGCCGCATGGTAAGGAACGCCAAGGGGGGCTTGCAGATGCATCGCCTGCAAACATGATGGAAGTTTCACCTAAACATACAAATTCCTGTGACACGAAACTACACAATTTGTTCCCTGTTGAGAATTGCACAGATTGCTTCAGGCACGGGTATAGTTTCGGACGACGCCGGATTCCTGGTAGCCCAGTCTTTCAGAGATCTGTGCTGCGCAGCCTTTCACCGCCGCAATGATCGCCTTGAGGTTTTGATCGAGTTCAAAGACCGAGCCTCCGGCGGCGACAGCTCCAACCACGGTCCCGTTGTGGTCAAATAATGGAGCTCCTACTCCTCGAATGCCAATGCCCGTCTCCTGATTATCGATCGCATACCCTTGGACCCTGATTCGGGCCAGTTCCTTCTTCAGGACCGAAAGGGAGGTGATGGTGTTTTCAGTTAACGCAGGTAGCCCTGCCGAGTTCACAACTTCTTCAACTTGCGGTTCGGAAAGATATGCCAACAAAGCCTTTGTTGCGGCACCCTGATGGAGGTACATTCGCTTCCCGACATGGGAGGCCAGCACGATTTGGCTGGTGCCCTCAATCTTTTCAATACAGACGAACTGATCCCCATCCCGAATCCCCAGCAAGGAGGCCAGTCCCGTTGTCCCGGTCAGTTTCTTCAACTCGGGTTCAGCTACTTCCCGAAGCTTCATTTGCCCCAACACCTTGTTAGCCTCAGTCAACAGTCTCATTGTCAAGAAGAACTTTGCCTTTTCATTGCGAATCAAATACCCGCAGTGCTGCATCGTGTAAAGGAGGGAGCTAGCCGTACTTACAGGAATCTTAAGGTGGCGACTCACCTCGCTCAGAGTGTAGCCTTGGTTCTTGGAAGCAAACATTTCGAGAATTGCGAATGACTTCTGAACAGCAGGGACTGTGTATTTGGGCCGGTTTTCCTTCTTGGGTCGGGTCATTTTCAGGCTTCCTTTGTCTTAGATCTCAACCCGATTATATTCAAATAGCCCAATGCATTTCTACAAAGATTTCCAAATTTAGCAATTTTTGAAGGATTAGTTGGCATTCTTTCCAAAATGACGAAAACCATCGGCGCAAGAGACAACGGCATTAAACTCACAATCTGTCGAACTGCTAGTTTAGCTCCACCAACATCTTCTCCCGTGCCAGCTTCAACCGAGCTAACTCGTCCGCCGGGGGCTTCTGCCAGGTCCCAAAGCGGCTCAGGGTTGGCAGTCCTACCTGCCCTGCTTCGATGATGAACTCCGTAGCTTTGATCCCAACAAGTACCGGATCGATAATTGGCGCCTGCAAGGCACCATTGACTCCGCTAACGGTCAGAGGACAGCTCTGCAAGGTGCACCCCATCAGAATCGCTTCGGCCCCATCTTCCTCGATGCACTTGCGAGCCACCTCAAGCGTTCGTGCAACAACTTCCTCTGAAGAGGTCTTCTCAGGATACGAATCTCTCGCTGAAAGACCGATGTGTCTTACTGATGCCAGCTTGGAGCCCGTCCCATAGAGTTGAGCCAACTCTCTATAGCAGTGAACAGTCTTATATTCTGTAGCAATCACTGAGTATCTTTGTGAGATCGAATTGACATAGTGGGATCCAGCTTCGAAGGCGGCGGTCACGGGGATGTTGGATATCTCGCGCGCCTCCCACAATCCCGGGTCGTAACAGCAGCAAATGAACACGCCGTCAAATCCCTCCTCCTGCGCTCTGAGGACGCGGTTGACGACAGCATCAGCACAACGGTGGCGGTAATAGATGTATGTCACGTAGTTGAGCGGATACACATCGGCTATATTCTCGAACACAATCTGAGTCTCGGGACGAGCTACTTGCCGGCAACGATCAACTTCTTTCATCTCGCCGGCGAAAGGGTTGAGAACAAGGATTTTCATGCTTCTCTCCTGTGATCAGGGTTTGATCGTGATGAGGCGTTCTGAGTTCGGTGAGTCCGAGTGGCGTCCAGATTTGGAGAAAGATCTTCATTTAACACCACACCATAGATCTTCAGAGCTGCTTCCTTTGGAATTAATTCCTCGACGACATCTCGGCGTACGAGTTCAGGTAAACGTTCCCACGGATCGCCCCACCCTCCTCCACCCGGCGTGGTACTGATTAAGCGGGTTCCTTTAGTCAGTACGCAGGTTACTTTGGAAGGCAACATTTTTTCTGTGCCGTCCGAATGGACTACCTTACAGCTTCCAGGCTGGGCGCTACCGCCTTGGTCGATGCCCCAGGGACTGATTTCAAATCGATCCGAACTCAACGTGATCGTGACCCGGTCAGCCAGAACCTCAAACTCACGCCTCATGCCGTATCCGCCACGGAACCTTCCGGGACCGGCACTCTCAGGGACAAGCCCGTACCCGATGACGTGCAACGGGTAAGTCGACTCGATGACTTCCACTGGCGCGTTGCGGGTATTCGTCATGTGATTTTGAACAGCCGAGGTGCCGTCCCGATCGATTAACGCACCCTGGCCGCCGCCATAGGTCTCGATGTAGTTGAACAGTTTTCCGGTACGAGGATCTCGCCCTCCGATGTTGAGCAGGTTCATCGTCCCCGAACAGGCCGCTGAAACTCGCTCCGGAATGATTTGTAAGAAAGCTCCCATGAGCACATCGACCATTCGCTGGGTGGTAATGATGTTGGCGTTGCAGACCGCACCGGGATACTCGACTTCCAGAAGGGTTCCCGGTCTCGTAATCACTTCGAGCGGCCGAAAAGCTCCTGAGTTTGGCGCCAGTCCCGGGTCAAGGAGAGCCTTGGCTACATAGTAGACACAGGCTTTCACGGAAGGGGGCCGACAATTCAAAGGACCCAGAACTTGCGGATCACTTGCACTAAAGTCCGCGATGATCCGACCATCCTGGATGGTAACTGTCGCCCGAATGGCCACGCGAGCGTCAGAAATACCATCTCCCTCCAGATAGTCCTCGAACGAATAATTCCCTTGGGGCAGTTTCTGGATGGCAGCCGCGAGTCGGCGCTCAGAGTAGTCCATGATCTGGCTCATATAGTACAGGACGAAATCTTTCCCGTACTTCTTCATCAGAGCCTGGAGACGCCTCTCTCCAACGTTGTTGGCAGCGATCTGAGCCGCCAAGTCTCCCTTGAATTCAAATGGAGTCCGCACATTGGTTGTAATCAAGCGGACTAGGTCTGTGTCGATGCTACCCCGCTTCACAATCTTCAACGGCGGGATTTGCAATCCTTCCTGATAGTGCTCCCAGACCCCAAACGCCATGCTGCCTGGAGCAAAGCCACCGACGTCCACGTGATGGGACATATTGGCCACATAACCGACTAGCTCGTCCTCGTAGAAGACTGGCGAAACCAGAGTCACATCGTTCAGGTGACCGGGGCCCTCTGGGTAAGGAGTGTTCAGAATAATATCGTCATCTGGATCTAAAGATTCAGGAGGGACGCTCAGCAGTGCTGTCCGCACGGCGGGCAACATGACGCCCAGATGGAGTGGTGTTCCAACTTCTCCTTGCGCAACTAGCTGTCCGCTGCGAGTGAATATAGCTCCACTGCTGTATGCAGTGCGGATTAGAGCCGCGACCATTTCATCGGCAACAGAGTAGATGGCGTTCGTCATCACCTGCAAGGTGATCGGATCCAACTGAGTCTCAATGCCACCCGGATTTTCTTGGATCATTGGTGATCCTCCAGAATGATCATCAAGTTGTCAAACTCGTCGATTCTACCCAGTTGCCGACGAAGAATAAGTGTAGTGGAATCAAACTGTTCAACGATCGCCGGACCATCAACATGGCTGCCGGCCATAAGCTTGGAGCGTTCGTAAACGCAGACCTTTTCAAATCTCCCATCGATATAAGCATTCCTTGAACCCTTAGCGGCTGAAACGGCATCTTGTGCAGCGTCGGAGTGTGGGGAGAAGGTCGGTTTGGGCAGTTGTCCAATGGCGGCTAGGCGAATATTGACGATTTCTGTTTCCGCTTGCTCATCGCAGTAGCTATAGGCCGCTCGATGTGAATCGTGGAATCGGCTAGCCACTGGCCCAAGAGTCTTCCAGTCTGCCAATTCTGCCAAGGTAAACCGGACCTGCAGACAAAACCCTTGTCCCAAATATCGCATGTCCAGGGAGGGTTGGAAGGTAATGGCCTGGGTGTCGACGTGTTCACTATTCATTTGTGCAACCGCCGCTGCCTGCAAGTCAGCCAGACATTTCATGAGCTGATCGACCGTTGTTAAACTGGCCTGCCTCAAGGTGGACCTCACGTAGTCATGACGAAAATCAGCGGTCAACAGTCCGAGGGCTGAACTCACGCCGGGAGCAAAAGGGACCAAAACTCTGGGAATCTGTAAATCGGCTGCCAGTTCTGCAGCGTGCAATGGTCCTCCACCGCCGAAGCTGATGAGCGTGAAGTCACGCGGATCATATCCCTTCTCTACCGAGAGACGTCTGATCGCCTTGGCCATGACGGAGTTAATGACTCGAATGACACCTTCGGCAGCCTGCTCCAAGGAGAGCCCGAGTGGAGCCGCAACTCTTTGATGGATTGCTTTTCTCGCCGCTTCCACATCAATGGCCATCTCTCCACCCAGGAAATACTGGGGGTTCAGCCTCCCCAGAACCAAATTAGCGTCCGTCACGGTTGGTTCCTGTCCGCCTTTGCCATAGCAGGCTGGACCTGGATCCGCACCGGCGCTTTGCGGACCGACCTGGAGGGCACCACCGGCATCAATCCAGGCGATACTTCCGCCTCCTGCTCCGGCAGTATGGATCTCAATCGACGGCACCTTGATCACCTGTCCTCCGACTTCGCTCTCCTCAGCAAAATGGAGGTGCCCGTCATGAACTACCGAAACGTCAGCACTCGTGCCACCCACGTCGATGG
>Ga0163150_10000656_pt1 | contig 63087 bp, 50 predicted proteins | sample OliLakLV19P2IB_FD_148628 | JGI IMG/M metagenome (GOLD analysis project Ga0163150, IMG submission 148628) | Freshwater microbial mat bacterial communities from Lake Vanda, McMurdo Dry Valleys, Antarctica - Oligotrophic Lake LV.19.P2.IB | ecosystem: Environmental > Aquatic > Freshwater > Lake >...
GACTAAAGCGGAGGGCAGCGGCGGCGGCAGCGCCATCTCCGCGTCCGGCGGCCCGGGCGACCGCACGACGATCGCGCAGAGTGGCAGCGACGACATCTATGCCGGCCACGATGGCAATGTTTACCGCAAGACGGACGACGGTTGGCAGCAGCACGGTGACAGCGGATGGTCTAACGTCGACACGCCGGACCGTCCGGGCGCCGCAAACGAACCGCGCTACGGCGGCTCGGGAAGCCTGGAGTCCAGCAGCAGCCGCGATGCCTACGGTAATAGTCGGGATGGGGGTGGAACTGCGACGCGCCCGGCAACGTCCAACAACCAGCAACTCAACCGCGATGCAGGGGCACGCAGCGGCGGCTACCAGAACTACCAGCAGCGCACAGCGCCGCGGTCGATGGGCATGGGTGGCGGCGCGCGGTCGCGACGCCGATAGTCCTAACAAGGGGAAGAACGATGATCCACGCAAGCATCCGCGGACTTTGTGCCGCACTCACTCTGATTTCCTTTTCCGCGCTGGCCCAGGACGGCGGCAACTGGGACGGGCTCATCGAGGTGAAGCCAAAGCGGCTCGACGTCGTGTTCCTGCTTCCGGGCGCAGACTTCCGCAGCTATACGAAGATCATGATGGACCCGGTCGAGGTCGCTTTCGCCAAGAACTGGGCGCGCGACTACAACCGGGACGCGGCGACGCTGTCGCAGCAGATCTCCCAGGAGGACGTCGAGCGGATCGCGCAGGCGGCGCGTGACGAATTCACGAAAGTATTCACGGAGGCCTACGGGAATGCCGGGATGGAAGTCGTGACTGCACCGGGCGCCGACGTCCTGCGCCTCCGGCCCGGAGTGGTGGACCTCGACGTCAGCGCGCCGGACACGATGTCGGCCGGCCGCTCGCGCACGTACACGATGGAGTCCGGGCAGGCGACGTTGTTTCTCGAGGTCCGCGACTCGACGACCGGTGCGCTGCTCGGGCGCGCGCTCGACAAGCGCGCGACGCGCAACACGGGCCGCGTGCAGATCTCCAACAGCGTGACCAACCTCTCCGACTTCCGCGTACTGTTCAAGCAGTGGGCCGATATCAGCCTGAAAGGGTTCGCGGAGCTGCGTGAACATTCCCCGGTTCCGGCCGACCTGAAGCCGGGACAAAAGCTCAACTAAGAAGGTGATGTTCATGGGCATCCGTTTTAATCGCATTTTCGCGGCTACCTGCGGCGCGCTCGCTATGGCCGCAGCGAGCGGGGCCGCGCGCGCCGACAGCGCCGGCCTGGACTGGATCGGAGTCGTCTACCTGTGGGGTGCGGACATCGGTGCCGACTACCAGGACCGGAGCATCGACGCCAGTTTCAGCGACATCGTCGACAAGCTTGAGATGGGCTTCATGGGGCACGTCGAGGCCCAGGGCGACGACTTCGGGGGATTCGTGGATGTCGTGTACATGTCGGTCAGCGACAGCCGGTCGATCGGGCCGGCGACCGTGCGTGGCGAACTCGACATGACGCTGATGGACCTGGCGATGGTCTGGAGCCCGGCGCCTGAGCGCTTCAGCGGCACGGAGGTCTACGGCGGCTTGCGCTACGTCAGCGTCGACGCCGGACTGCAGGCGACCCTGCTGCCGCCGCCGGACCCGACCGTCAACGCCGGGATCGACAAGAGCTACACGGACGTTCTGCTGGGCGCGCGGTACGCGGCGCCGATCAACGAGAGCTGGCGGCTGATCTTCAGCGGCGACCTGTCCGCGGGCGACACCGAGGGCACCTGGAGCCTCGCCGGCTACGGCGTTTACCGCAACGGCCCGCATCGCTTCTACGCGGGATACCGGCACCTGGAAGCGGAAGTCGAGGCGGGCAATTCCGAGCGCGTGGACATGAGCTTTTCCGGCCCGGTTCTGGGCTACGGATTCGCCTTCTGAGCGGCGAGCCGGGAGACTCGGCAAGCAACTGAAAAACAAGCAAAAAGCCGGATTTTTCTGTTAGAATTTCCGGCTTATGCAAGACGGCTCCGGGACCCCTCCTAACGACACCTACGATTCCACCAAAATCAAGGTGTTGAGGGGCCTCGAAGCGGTCCGCAAACGGCCCGGGATGTACATCGGCGACACCGATGACGGCACGGGCCTGCACCACATGGTTTTCGAGGTCGTCGACAACTCGATCGACGAGGCGCTCGGCGGCCATTGCGACCGCATCGTCGTCACCATCCATGCCGATGAGTCCGTGACGGTCACCGACAACGGCCGCGGCATCCCGACCGACATCCACCAGGAAGAAAACCGCTCGGCGGCTGAGGTCATCATGACCGTGCTGCACGCCGGCGGTAAGTTCGACGACAACTCCTACAAGGTCGCGGGCGGCCTGCACGGCGTCGGCGTATCGGTGGTGAATGCCCTGTCGGGCGCACTGACGCTCACCATCGCGCGCGACGGCAAGCTGCACCGCCAGCAGTACAAGATGGGCGAACCCCAGGGGCCGCTCAGCGTCGTCGGCACGACGACGGAGCGGGGCACCACCGTCCGCTTCAAGCCCAGTAACACGATCTTCACGAACACGACCTTCTCGTACGACTGGCTGGCCAAACGCCTCCGGGAACTGTCGTTTCTCAACTCCGGCGTGCGCATCGAGCTGATCGACGAGCGCGAGGACAAGAACGACGTGTTCGAGCACCAGGGCGGCGTGTCCGCCTTCGTGCAGTACCTGAACCGCAGCCGCACGGCGATCCACCCGAACATCTTTTATTTCCACAGCCAGGAAGGCGTGGTCACGGTCGAGGTCGCGGCGCAGTGGAACGACTCCTACCAGGAGTCGATGTACTGCTACACCAACAACATCCCGCAGAAGGACGGCGGCACCCACCTCGCCGGCTTCCGCGCGGCGGTGACGCGGAAGATCAACGAATTCATCGAGAAGGAAGGATTCGCCAAGCGCGAGAACGTCTCGCTCACGGGCGACGACGCGCGCGAGGGCATGACGGCGATCCTCTCGATCAAGATGCCGGACCCGAAGTTCTCCTCGCAGACCAAGGACAAGCTGGTCTCCTCCGAGGTGAAGGGCGCGGTGGAGTCGGTCGTCGCGCAGAAGCTCGGCGAGTTCCTGCTCGAGCGCCCGGCCGATGCCAAGGGCATCTGCCTCAAGATCATCGACGCCGCCCGGGCGCGCGAGGCGGCGCGCAAGGCGCGCGAGATGACGCGCCGCAAGGGTGCGCTTGACTCCTCGGGCCTGCCCGGCAAGCTCGCCGACTGCCAGGAGAAGGATCCCGCCAAGTCGGAGATCTTCCTGGTCGAGGGTGAATCGGCAGGCGGGTCTGCGAAACAGGGCCGGGACCGGCGCACCCAGGCCGTGCTGCCGCTCAAGGGCAAGATTCTCAACGTCGAGAAGGCCCGTTTCGACAAGATGCTGTCGTCGCAGGAAGTGGTGACGCTGATCAGCGCGCTCGGAACCGGGATCGGCCGCGACGACTTCGACGCCGGCAAGTTGCGCTATCACCGCGTGATCATCATGAGCGTGGATGGCGACGATCACGTGTTCGTGCGGGAGAAGGATGGCCTCGCCCGCATGGTGCGAATCGGGGAATACATCGATGCCCGGATCGATGGCAACCGCGGCGCCGTCGAGTCCGACGGCCACGCCGAGAAACTCCGTGGTGGGAACCTCGACGAGGTGCTCTGCTTTGGCCAGGACCGCCAGGAAGTGCGGTTTCGCCCGATCGCGGCCGTTATCCGGCACCCGCTGGACGAGAAACTCTTCAAGGTCCGCAGCGCCTACGGACGCTCGGTCAGGGTGACTTCCAGCCACAGCGTGTTCGTGCATGACGCTGGCGGCATCCGCCTGAAGCGCGGTGACGAACTGCGCACGGGCGACGCGCTGGTTGCGCCGCGGCACCTGAATCTGCCGGAGCGGGCGCCAACGCGCCTCAATGTCCTGCACGCGCTTCGGAATAACCGCACGGCAGCCGGGCAGGTCTGGGTCCGCGGCCCGGGGGTGGAGGCGTGGCACCGCAGGCGCGTGATGAAGAAGTACGCCGATCGCTCGGAGCTGGTTGCGCCGCGGGTCTCGGTACCACCGCACGTCGGTGCGGAGCTGGCAGAGAAGCGGCGGGCAAGCGGCGTGTCCAATCGCGCGCTTTGCGACGTCATCGGGATCTCCCAGCCGAGCACTTTCTACGCCTGGGAACGCGGCGAACAGCGGCCCACCCAAACTCACTTCGAGGCGTATCTCCACGCAGTGGGTGCCGATGCGGAATCGATGATGGGGCAGGTCGCGGTCGGTGGCGGCCGACTCGAGCGGATCTGGGAGACGCAGTATTCGGGTTCCGGGCGCAACCAGGTTACGGACCAAGTGCGGCTATCGGAGCTCAGCGCCGAGGACGTTGACTGGTTCAGCGGTCGCGACGACTTTGCCCTCACCCCTGAGCACTATCGCGGTCACGGGATTTCGCACCACCTCCAGGTCAACGAGGACCTGATGTTCCTGCTGGGCTTTTACCTGGCGGAGGGCTCGGTTTCGGACCGGAACGGGATCCGTTTTGCGATCGGGAGGGGTAACGAGCGCCTGGTTCCCGAGTTGCAGGAACGGGTTTCCCGCGCTTTTGGCAGCCCCGCCGTCCTTTATTCGGACGAACGCGGCGTCGGCGATCTCAAGATCGTCAACCGCGTCGCGGCGCTTGCCTGGCAGGAACTGTTCGGATTCCGGGGCACGGATTCGCTCACCAAGAAGATTCCGGACCTGGTCTTCAACGTCGGCGAGCCGCTGCGGCTGGCGTTCCTGCGCGGTTACCTGCTTGGAGACGGCACGGTCGCGCGCTCGCGCATCGCCTTCTCGACATCATCGTACGACCTCGCGAGCGGACTGATGTACCTGCTTTCTTCGCTGGACGTGATGCCGTCACTCAGCGAAATAGCGCCTGACGGTGTGGCGCGCGATATTCGCGGCCGTCCCTGCGTGACGCGTCATCGACACTGGAGTATCTCGGTCTGTGCGGCGCAAGACCTGCGGCGCCTGACGACGGTCTGGGCCGATCATCGGAAGGCGCCGGAGCTCGCTCATAGGCTCAGCGGACCGGTCCGAAACATCAATCGGCGCTTTCAGGAGATAGGTGGCGACCTGATCTCGCTGCCCATCGTGTCGATCGAAGAGACAGCCGCGACGTCTGGCTATGTCTATGACTTCTCGGTAGAGGCCGACGAGAACTTCGTCGCGGGAATGGGCGGTATCTGTTGCCACAATACCGATGCAGACGTCGACGGAAGCCACATCCGCACCCTGCTGCTGACGTTCTTCTACCGCCAGATGCCCGAACTGATCGAGCGCGGCCACATCTACATCGCCCAGCCGCCGCTGTTCAAGATCAAGCGCGGCAAGCAGGAAATGTACGTCAAGGACGAGGCCGAGCTCGACCAGCTACTGCTGACGAGCGCGCTCGACAACGCCGCCCTGCACGTGAACCCGGATGCGCCGCCGCTCGCCGGCTCCGCGCTGGAGATGCTGGCCCGCCAGTACATGGAAGTGAAGGCAATCATCAGCCGCTGGTCGCGCCGCTACGATCGCCGGCTGCTCGAGCAGCTGCTGGCGATGCGCCCGGTCGGCGAGCAGCAGTTCGCCGATGCCGCCTGGCTCGAGGGCTGGGTCACCGAGCTCGAGGCCCGGCTCAATTCGGATGGCAGCCTCGTGCACAGTTACAAGCTCGGCGTGCGACGGAACGAAGCCGGCGAGCTGGAGCGGGTGGACGTCTCCCGCACCGAGCATGGCGCCACGACCGAGAAACACCTGCAGCCGGAGTTCTTCGAGTCGGCCGAGTACGGGCGCATCGCCGACCTCGGCACGACGCTGAACGATTTCATCGCCGCGGGCGCCTTCGTGAGCCGCGGCAACGAGCGCCAGGAGATCACGCACTTCCCGGAGGCGATCGCCTGGCTCCTCGAGCAGGCGCGCAAGGGGCAGTCGATCCAGCGCTACAAGGGCCTCGGCGAGATGAATCCGGGGCAGCTCTGGGAAACGACGATCAACCCCGAGGTGCGCCGCCTGCTGCAGGTGCGCATCGAGGACGCCGTCGCCGCCGACGACATCTTCACCACCCTGATGGGCGACGCGGTCGAACCGCGCCGCGAGTTCATCGAGAAGAACGCGCTTTACGTGTCTAACCTGGACGTTTAAACACCCGAACCGCTCTCGGTCGCAATGACCGGCAATGGTTCAGGGAGTCAAGCGGAGACCGGATGCTTATAGACATCTGGAATCGCAATGATTTCCGAGTATCTCGGGTTCGGCGCCTCGCTCCAATAATCTTTGCGGTGACGTATCCGCTATTGGCGCACGGCGCGAGCATCCTCAAGAGTCCAGGCCTGACCCTTGCAAGCGTTGCAATCCTCGCGATCGCAATCCTGTTCAAGCCGCTTACCGAAGGTCGGCGCGCGGCCTGGCTACTCCTGCCACTAGTCGCGGCCGCGATCATTGGGCTGTGGCGTGCCGACGCCGTATCGCTGGTGCTGTTCGTGCCGCCCGTGCTGTTGAACGTCTATCTCGCCTGGCTGTTCGGGCACACGCTCGCGCGGAACAGCACGCCACTGATTGAGCGCCTGGTGCGTCTGCTGCAACCTCCAGGCGTGCCGGCGGAGCCGGCCGTCATCCGATACGCCGGGCGCCTGACCCGGGCGTGGACCACATTGTTCGTGCTGCTGGCCACCGTGAACCTGGGGCTCGCTGCCTGCGCGACTCCGGGCGGCCTGCTCGAATCGATCGGGGCACCAACGCCGCTGCCCATCAGTCGAAGCGTCTGGTCATTGTTTGCAAACATCCTGAACTACGTGATCGTTGCGGCATTCTTCCTGCTCGAATACGCCTATCGGCGGCGGCGCTTTCCGAACCGGCCCTACCGAAACCTGCCGGAGTTCCTGCGTCTTGCCGCTGCGGCGGGGCCTGCGCTCGCAGCCACATTCGGACCGCGGCCCGCGCTTGAGGCCTTGGGAACTGAAGCCGTCGCGAGCCTGGAGACGCTCGAGATCACGTTTGATGTTCCAATTCACCATCCGGCGTTCGCGGGGCATTTCCCCGGAATGCCGGTACTGCCGGCAGTCGTATTGCTGGAACGCGTGATCGAAGCGGCCGAAAAACTGTGCGGTGGGCCGCTCGCCGTCGTGGAAATGCCGCGAGCCAAGTTCGTATCGCCACTCGTGCCCGGCGACCGCGCCATCATCCGCCTCCGGCGCGAGCGCGACTTCGTGCACTTTGACGTACGCCGTGGAGCAAATCGCGTGGCACAGGGCGTATTCCGGATCGGCGAAAGCGGGGCCTCCCCGTGACCGACAACTGGGTTCGGCGCCCCGAAGGCGGTGGGCGATTTCCGCTGCGCCTGCTCTGCGCCTTCGCGCTGACCTTCGGCCGCGCGCCATCGCGTGCCATCGTCTGCTTCATCGCGCTTTACTTCATGCTGCGCCGCAAGCCGGAACGCCGCGCCTCGCGTGAGTTCCTCGCGCGCGCATTTGGAAGACCGGCGACGTGCTACGAAGTTTACAGGCACATACTTTGCTTCTCGCTGGTGACACTAGATCGCATCTACCTGCTTCACGAGGGCACGCGGCGTTTCAAGATCGAGACCGTTGGGCTGGATGACGTGCACGCCGTGATGGCGCTCAATCGCGGCGTCCTGTTTTTTGGGGCGCATTTCGGCAGCTATGAAGTCATGCGGGCACTGAGCCTCCGGCGACCGGACCTGCAGTTTCGGGCCGTCATCGATCTGGAGCAGGCTCCCGCGATGTCGCAGCTTCTGGGAAGCCTGAATCCGGAGCTCGCGGCGACGGTGATCAACGCGCGTCATGCCGGACCTGCAGTTGCGCTTGCGATAAAGGACGCGCTCGATCAGCAAGCGGCCGTCACTATGCTTGCAGATCGCGTACGTCCCGGCGGACGGGCCATAGAAGTGGATTTCCTGGGTGCCCGCGCGCTTTTTCCGTCAGCGCCCTGGGAGATTGCCGCTGCGCTCGGCGCACCGGTAGTGCTGTGTTTTGGCGTCTATCGGGGAGGCAATCGATATCATCTGCACTTCGAAATCGTGACGGAGAAAATCGTGCGAGAACGCGCGGGTGGGCCTCCGGTTTCCGGGTGGGTGCAGGCGTTTGCCGACAAACTGGCCGAGCGGGCAAGGAGCGCGCCATACAACTGGTTCAATTTCTATGATTTCTGGGCGGATTAGCGCCACGCTCCTGTCGTTTACCCTGGCTGCGCCGGTCGCGTTGCCGCAGGTCCGCGATATCGACGCGCTCCTGGCGGCACTCGGCCGCGAGCCGCCGCAGTCGATCTCATTCACGGAAGTCCATTCTTCGAAGCTGCTCGAGCACGAACTCGTTGTCCGCGGCACGCTCGAGTACTCAGGGCCCGGAAAACTGTCCCGCATCGTCGCGGAGCCTTTTGCGGAACGCACCGACATTGATGGCGACAGTGTTCGCATTCATCGCGAAAATCGGCCCGATCGCCAATTCTCTCTGAAACGCGCGCCGGAACTTGGAGGCCTCCTGACGGGGTTCCTGGCAATCCTGGGCGGGGATCGGGCTGCGCTCGAGCGCGAGTTCGAATTGGCACTCGCGGATGGTGCGTCAGGCTGGCAGCTGACATTGAGGCCGAAGAACACCCGCACCCAGACGCGTATCGCCGCCATCCGCGTGCGTGGCGCCGGTAATACTCCCGACTGTATCGTCACCGTTTCCAGAGACGGCGGCGCGGCAACGGATCTTCTGCTTGGAGACGCGGCACTCGAAGCCGATATCGCCGAGCAGCGCAGGATTCGTTGCGCCGAATTGCCATGACGGGCGCAAACCACAAGGCTGCACTACTCGTCGTGTGGCTGCTGGCGCTTGCGGTGCTTTACGCCTATGTCGCCTCGACACTGCGGCTGAGCGGCGATTTGCGGCTTTTTTTACCCAGCCCGGCAACTCCGGAACAGGCCCTGGTACTGCAAGGCATCGGGGAGGGCCCGGCATCGCAGTTGCTGTTGATCGCACTCGCTGGCGCGGACCAATCGACGCTTGCCGCAACATCGCACGCGCTCGTCGAACGCCTGCGCGGCGAAGCGGCAATTCGCCGGATTGAAAACGGCTCGACGGGGGCATTTCCAGACATCGTCACCCGCTATCGCTATCTGCTCGCGCCCACGATGGACCGTCGGCCCCTCGACGCCTCGACCTTGAGGGTAGCGCTCCAGGATCGGTTGCAGGATCTCGCGTCTCCTGCCGCGCCATTGATTGAACCCCTGATTTCGTCGGACCCGACACTCGAGATCCTTTCGATCGTCGAGTCCTGGGTGCCACGCAATGGGCCAAAGAGCATCGAAGGCGCGTGGTTCGATTCCGCGGGCCGGCGCGCATTGCTGGTGGTGCATACCAGGGCTGCCGGCTTTGACCCTGACGGCCAACAACAGGCGTATAAGGCGCTTGAGTCTGCGTTCCAGGAAAGTTCTGCGGATACAGACATCGAGATGACGGTCAGCGGACCGGGCCGATTTTCCGCGCTGATGAAGGAGCGCACGCAGCGGGACGCGAGATGGCTCGGTTCAGTCGCGACCGCAGCCCTGCTGCTGCTTCTGTTCCTTGCCTATCGAAGGCCACGGATCCTGTTGCTGGCGGCGTTGCCGCTGGCATCCGCTGCGCTCGCGGGTCTCGCCTGCGTCAGCCTCCTGTACGGCGAAGTGCACGGCATCACCCTGGCGTTTGGATTCACGCTTATCGGAGTGGCGCAGGACTATCCGATCCACCTGTTCAGCCACCAGCGTCACGGCCTTGACCCGCTGACGAATGCGCGCGCGCTATGGCCGACGCTTGCGACCGGAGTCGCAAGCACCTGCGTCGCCTATCTGGCCTTCCTCGGATCGGGAGTGATCGGGCTTGCGCAACTGGCAGCGTTCACGATTGCGGGACTGGCGGTCGCAGGGCTCACTACGCGCTATCTGTTGCCGCGCGTCACGGGTGAGGCATTCGACGACACCGCGCAGTCAGTGCACCTCAATCGAGCCGAGCCCTGGTTGTCGCTACCTGTGCTGGGGCCGCGCTTGTACGTTGGCGCAGCAGCCGTCTGCCTGATAGCCATTGTCCTGGCGCCCGGATCATTCTGGGAAAACGATTTGGGCAGCCTGACGCCGGTTCCGCGCGCAATGCTGGTCGAAGACGATTCCCTGCGACGCGAGCTTGGCGCGCCAGATGTACGACACCTCGCCGTGATCACGGCCGACACCGCCGAGCAAGCGCTCGAACGTCTCGAAAGCATCACGCCCGGCCTCGAAGCACTGGTCACGGCGAACGTCCTGGCAGGCTTCAACCACGCCGCGCGCTACCTGCCGTCAATCGCGCGACAGCGACAGCGGCAGCAGAGCCTGCCCGAGGCAACAACCCTTGCAGAGGCGCTTGCGATCGCGCAGAAAGGACTGCCATTCCGTTCAGACGCATTTTTGCCATTCGAGGCGGATGTCGCGCGTTCAAAAACACTGACACCGCTCGAAGTCGACGGAATGGACGGCAGCGCAATAGCCGTCTTGCTGGAAGGACTGCTTCATAGACGCCAAAGCGACTACGCAGCGCTTGTGGCGTTCTCCGGAGTGGAAGACGTGGGGCGGCTGGAGAAGTGGGCGGAGGCTGCAGGCGAGGGTGTCGTGCTGATCGACCTGAAGCGCGAGTCCACTGCGCTCGTGGACCGGCAACGCCATCGCATCCTGCTGTGCCTCGCGATTGCGGCCTTGCTGCTGTTGGTGGTCGTGCGGGCAAGCCTTGGAAGCTGGCGACGAGCCGCAAGAGTGCTGGGGCCGATGGCATTGTCCACCCTCTGCATTATTGCGGCGCTGCGCGGCGCGGGGCAATCGCTCAATCTGTTCCACCTGATTTCACTGGTGCTGGCAGCCGGTCTTGGCCTGGACTACGCGCTTTTCTTCGAGCGTGCCGGCGCCGATCGGACAGAACGGCTGCGCACGCTGCACGGGATCCTGGTCTGTGCGTTGTCGACCCTCCTTGTCTTCGCGCTACTGTCCATTTCATCCATTCCGGTGCTGCGCTCCATCGGAGTCACTGTTGCGCTAGGCGTGCTGTTCAACTTCTTGCTGGCACTGGCGCTGCCGCGCGAAGAAAAGGGCCATGCACACGCCTGACGACATCCAGAGCCTGATCCCGCATAAGGGAAGCATGTGCCTGCTGGAGCGAATCGTGGGCTGGAACGAGCGGACCATGACACTGGTCACGAGTACCCATTCGTCGCCGGCAAACCCGTTGCGAACCCAAGGCAGATTGCGCGCGATCCACCTTTGTGAATACGGCGCACAGGCAATGGCCGTCCACGGCGGCCTGTTTGCGCGCGCCCGGGGCGAGACCCCGGTGCAAGGTCTGCTCGTGTCTCTGCGGGATATCGTGCTGACCTCCGCTACGATCGAGGCGCTCGACGGCGAATTGACAATAGAAGTGGAACGCCTGCAGGGCGGCACACTGGGTATTCAGTACACGTTCCGCGTCAGTCATCGCGACGCGGAGCTTGTTCGTGGCCGTGGAGCCATAATCGAGACACCGGCGGGATCGCGAGTCGTGGACTAAGCGGCAGCGAACAACTTCGAGCTGCCGTTGTGGGCGGGCGGCTTTGGCAGCAGCGCTCTGACGGCCGCGGCATCGAGTACTGGACACTCTGTACAGGCACGGTCGACGATTTCCGCCGCAAGTTCGGCGAGCTGCGCGGTCGTACTGCGGACGCGAACTTGAAACTCGTCATCGTCCAGCGGGTCTCGCAGCCCGCGATTGAGTTCCGCGAACCAGCCCAGGCTTGCCTGGTCGAGCATCAAGGGCGGGTTATCGCGCCGCGAGTGATCGGACCACTGGCGCAAGAAGGGCTGCATCACGGCATTCAAAGTCATGGCGCCGGTCAACTCGGGGCGAAGCGCCGTAAGCGCCGCAAGATCCGTGAGCTTCCGCTGGTAGAAAATCTGGCACAGCACGCCCCAGTAATAGGTGTAGTCCCAGAGAACCTTCACAGGCAGAACGCGGGGATTCCCGAATATCCCGTACTGGTCCGTGTAAATCGTCAGCATGCTCTCGTAAAAGGTCTTGAAAAACCGCTCGTATATCCGCGCCCGCGGCCCGCTAGGCTCGCCGTCGAGTTCGCGCGCGATGAGATCGGTTATGTAGGTGTTGCTGATCGCGATGAAATCGCCGCCGGGGGAGTAGAAAGGATCCAGGAAAAGACCGGCATCACCGGTGATTGCCCAGCGGTCGCCGGAATAAACCTGGCGGCAACCATAGGAGAAGCGCCGGAAGGCGATGAAATCCTGGAGCAGGCCCCGCCGGTCTTCTACCTCGCGTGCGACCCGTGGCTGGTACTTGTACAACCAGGCCAGTGAGCGCTCGAAACTGTTGATTGTCTCAAACGGATGATATTTCTCGGCCGCGACAATACCAACGGAGTGCGAACCCGAGGACAGGGGTATCAGCCAGACCCAGTAGCCTTCGCCAACCATGTGATTCGTCGAGAGCCAGCGCGCGCGTGGATCGCACTGGTTCCGCCACGCAATGTCATCCGACCAATCGTCGAGAGGCAGTCGCGCGGCAATCCGGAACCACGCCGCATTGCAATCGTGGGCATTTGCTTCGGCGAGCCCGAACTTGTGCTTCAGCAGACCCGAGCGGCCCGAAGCATCGACCAGCCAGCGCGCTGACAGGACCTCCTGCGTGGAGGTCTCCCGGCTGTATGTGACCCGGTGCGGCTCGTTGCCCGTACCGGTTGCAATTTCCCTAACCGTGCAACCATCGATGAATTGAATGCCGAGTCCGACTGCGCGCTTGGCCAGGTAGTTTTCGAACACACCGCGATCGATCTGATAGCTTGGAGTCGAGAGATATCGGCTTGCGCCGAGTTCGGTGACCCCGTCGATGTCGTCACGGCCCTCGGAAAAGAAGAAGCGAAAGCCAAATTTCTTCAGCTGGCAATTTGTCATGTGTTCTTCGAGACCGAGGACCGTATCGAAGTAGTTTGCGGCGATTTCGACCGACGACTCACCGACCTTGTGCGCTGCGAGCGGCACCGGGTGATGCCGCTTCTCCAGGACAGTAATGCCGACCTGCGGCAGGCGTTGCCGGAGTTGCAGGGAAAGGGTAAGTCCGGCGAGCCCCCCGCCCATGATCAGGATGTCTTCGTGACGAACATTGGTCACAACGCGGCTTCCCGGTCAGTCTGCACTCGGACGTCAAGCAGTGAATCGGGACCGAGGGCGAGGGTCACCTGGCCAGCACCGCGTGCGAGGACTTCAAAAAGCGGCAGGCAGGAAGCCATGGCATTGTCCTGCACCAGACGGGAATTGGCGGGATCCGGGCGTGTTGCCTCATTCTTGGATCCAGAACGGATAGACCAGCATAGCTGCGCGATGCTTGATGCGGACCGATTGCGGGCGAGCACGAGCCCAACTCCGAGAAGACCGCGGCTCAATGCAACCTGCGTGAGCGGTCCGCGGGATTCGATGTCGTAGGCTACGTACAGGACGGGACCCCCGTCGCTTGCGACCTGCACGATCGCCTCCAGCAGACCAACCGCAAACGAATGTTCGTAAACACTGACTGTCATGTACGGCGCATGGCAACCAGTCGCGATACACCAGTAACCGGCAGCCGCATTGTGCACCGAGTTGTGGAATTTCGTGGGAGACGTCAGCAATGGCGTCCTGACCAGAATTTCGCACAGGTAGTCGGTGATCGCGAGGTCGGCATGCGTGGTCGCGAAGACGCTCGGTAACTGCGCGGGATCAAGCCCTGCAGCCGCGCAGGCGCGTGCTGCGACCTCGATGGCAAGCGCGACGGAGTCCGGAGCCCGGCGCCGCTCCGCGGGTGGCAGCATCTCGGGCACAGGCCGCCGCAGCGCGGCGGCCGGTGGTTCAGTCTGTCCCGCCAGCACCGCAGCAGCGACGTCCCAGCCGGGCAGTTTGGACGCCCACAGGGAGATGCCTTCCAGGGAAACCGCCTGCCACGGTCCGGCGGTCATGCGGCACGCTCTGCGCCGAATGCCAGCACGCAGTTGCTGCCGCCGAACCCGAACGACTGCGACAACGCGACTGGACGCGCCAGTCGTGCGTTGTGGATACGCAATTGTGGCCCACAGACCGGGTCAAGTTCGCTTGCATTGAGATTGCCGGGCGCGAGTTCATCGGCGATTGCAAGCAGGCTGATGGAGGCTTCGAGGAATCCCGCCGCACCCAGTGCGTGTCCGGTCCAGCCTTTCGTTGAACTCGCATGAGTCGTTTCCGGAAAGATATCTGCGATCACGCGCGCCTCCACCGCATCGTTCCGGGCGCTCGCAGTGCCATGCAAGTTGATGTAACCGACATCCGCCGGGGCCAGTCCGGAGCGAGAAAGTGCGTCCTGGATGGCAAGTCGCGCGCCGAGCCCTTCAGGATGCGGCGTGGACATGTGGTGTGCATCGCTCGATTCACCGTAGCCGAGCAGCCGGGGGCCGCTTCCATCGCGCTCGAGCAGCGCAAATCCACCGGCCTCGCCGATGCTGATGCCGCGGCGGTTGACGTCAAACGGGCGACAGGGTTCGGTTGAGACGAGTTCAAGTGAATTGAAACCGAACAGGACGCTGCCGCACAGGGTGTCGACGCCGCCGACTACAGCAGCGTCGGCAATACCGCAGCGGATCATGCGTTCTGCTTGGGCGAATACTTTGGCGCTGGAAGAACAGGCAGTTGTTACGGTTGCGCAAATACCCGTCAGGCCGAGCGCGTACTGGGCGAACTGGCCGAGTGAATGCGCGGTGTGGACCATCGAGTCGCGGAGTCGGGCGGGCAACTGGCCGTCAGGCGTAATTTGCCGGTAAGCCTCTTCGGTCGCTCCGATGCTGGATGTCGAAGTTCCGAGCAGGAGCGCGATGCGCGATGGCCCGTAACGGGCGCGCGCCGCCGAAATGGCGTCGAGGAAATAATCCTGCTGCATGGCAAGCCAGGCGAGCCGGTTGTTGCGGCAGTCCCAGAGGCCGTACTCGCCGGGCAGCGGCCTGGACTCAAGTCCGTCGACGCGGCCGATCCAGGTGTCTAGTGGCGCCTCCGTAAAGTCATTCGGGCGCAATCCGGAGCGTCTTGAACGCAATGCATCGAGATGCATTGCGCGCCCGAGTCCCAGCGCTGAACTTACCGTCCAGGCGGTAATGGCAAGCGGCACAATCCGTCCGGCGACGGATCGCAAATCAGCCGGCATCAGACCACCCGCTGGGTCTCGACATGCGCCGAGAGTGCCCGCAATGATGCAAATATGCGTCGGTTCTCTTCGTCGTCGGCCCGAAGCTGTACGCCATGACGCTTGAAGATCTCGAGTGCTATCTCAAGCGCGTCGATCGAGTCGAGACCAAGTCCATCGCCGAACAATGGCGCCTCCGGGTCGACGTCAGCAGGCCGGACATCCTCGAGGTTGACAGCGGCAACAATCAGCTCGGCGAGCGCCAATTCCGCAGGTGTCTGTGGTGAGTGCATCTTCCAGGCCCGTCAGGCCACCTCGTTGGTATCGGCGCGCGCAATCATATCCCGCGGGTTCCCGACACGGCTAGAATCGTGCCGGGCGAATCTCCGCCCATGTCCCCGGACGGGCGTGGCGGTCGACGTGACGGACTGTGACGTGCTGGTGATCGGTGGTGGGCCGGCTGGAAGTACGGCTGCGGCATTTCTCGCGCGTCAGGGCCGCTCGGCAATGTTGCTCGAGCGTGATCGCCATCCACGCTTTCACATCGGCGAGTCCCTTCTGCCTGCAAACATGCCGATCCTCGAGCGGCTCGGCGTCCTGGAGGCCGTACGCGAGATCGGCGTGCTGAAACTCGGTGCGGATTTTCCTACCGAAGACGGCAGCGGCTTCAATGTATTTAGTTTCAGCCGGGCGCTGGGTAATACACCGGGGTTTGCCTTCCAGGTCAAGCGCGAGGAATTCGACCAGCTCCTGTTCCGGCACGCCGCTGCGCAGGGGGTGGACGCGCGCGAAAACGTGAGAGTGCGCGAACTCGAGTTCACTTCGAGTGGGGTGACGGCAAAAGCTCAAACGGCAACTGGGGCGACGCTGGTCGTGCGTGCCAGGTATCTCATTGACGCTACGGGCCGCGACGCGTTCCTGGGAGGTCGCCTCCAGCTTCGGCGCAAGCACCCGCGGCACCAGAGCGCGGCGCTGTTTGCGCACTATCGCGGCGTCGTGCCGCGCAACGGCGACGATGCGGGCAACATCAGCATCTATTCGCACGACAACGGCTGGGCCTGGATGATTCCGCTTCGCGACGGTGTATTCAGCGTCGGAATCGTCGCCGACCCGCGGCTCCTGAAGAGCCGCCGCGAATCACCGGCGGAGTTCCTCATGAAAATCCTGAATGAAATACCAGGAGCCAGGGAGCGCATGGCTGACGCCGGAGTCGTCGGCAATCTGCACGCCACGGGAAACTACTCGTATCTTTGCAAAAGCCTGACGGGCCCGCGATGGATGATGGCTGGCGACGCCGGAGCTTTCGTGGATCCGATCTTCTCGACAGGCGTGTACCTGGCCATGCGATCGGCGGAGCGAGCTGCGCAGATCGTCGATCGAGTGCTTGATGACCCTGCAGCCGAACGGAAGTTGCAGCGCTCCTATGAACGGGAGGTATGGGCGGGGTTGCGCTCCCTTTCGTGGTTCATCGAGAGGTTCAATGCGCCCGTGACGCGCTGGCTGTTTGCCAATCCGCAGAATTCGCTCAAGATGGAACAGGCGGTGATCTCGATGCTTGCAGGCGACGTATTCGGCACACCGATGATCAGACGCCGGCTCGCGGCATTCAAGGCGCTCTACTATCTGCTGTCCCTGCGGCACCTGCCGGAGACCCTTGCTTACCGGCGCAAGCGTCGTTTGCGATTGGCGGCCGAGTTTTCGGGCGGCACGACACGACAGGATCCGGCCTGAAATGGCAGCCGCGGAAAGCGAGATCGGCGGTCCGCGCGTCGAATTCCTGCGCAGCAACGTGCCCACGCTCGATGACGATGTGCTGGCCACGTTGGTGTACGGAGCCACGCCGCCGCGCACGGACGACCCGCGTGTAGTTCATGTCGGGTTCGCGACTGCGGATGGTGCGCCTGCCGTTGAGGTATGGCGCGCTCCTGGAGAAGTGACGACCGGTAGATCGGGCAACATCCTTTTTTCGCGGCATTGCGAGTACTTGTTCGGGAGCCTCGAGCTTTTGGAGCAGGAGCACGGCGGCTTGCAGGAGGCGGCCGAAGCCGCGTATCGAATGCTGGTCGAATTTCAGTATCGCCAACCGCAATGTCATCTGCTCCGCATCTGGAATCATCTCCATGCGATCAATGAGGGCGAAGGCGATCTCGAGCGGTACCGTCAGTTCTGCATTGGCCGGTCACGCGGCCTTGGAGACATGAGGAGTGAGCACCTGCCCGCTGGCACGGCGGTAGGCCGGCGCGATCGAGCGGGACTGCTGCAAGTCTGCTGGCTGGCAGGCAGGCAACCGGGCCAACCGGTCGGCAATCCACGCCAGATTCACGCTTATGAGTATCCACGTCAGTATGGGCCGGCGCCACCCAGCTTCTCGCGCGCAATGCTGCTGGCGAACGGCGAACTGATAGTTTCCGGGACCGCGAGCATCGTCGGGCATGAATCGCTGCATGGCGGCAATCTCGAGGCACAGATCGAAGAAACGCTTACCAACCTGCGCGAACTGCGTCAGGCCGGCGACCAAATGATTGCACGCCGTCCGCGTGTGGATCGCGACGACACTGCAGTCGCCGTCAAGGTTTACTTGCGCTGTGGGGATGCTGCGAAGGTGCACAGAATCCTTTCCGGCCTCAAGGGAATGAAAAACCTGCTGATGCTCGAGGCCGATATCTGTCGAAAGGAACTCCTGGTCGAAATCGAGTGCACCTGGGACTGACGTTGGACACCGCTCAACCGTCACGCGACCCGCGGAGCAGCGCAATCATGCACTCCATTGACAGCTTGCCCATCGGGTTACGTGGAAGCTCAGGCACGACGACAAGCGGACGCGGCAGGAATGCGGCATCGACTTCCGGTCGGAATCTTTGCAACACTTCGCGGGCACATAGCCCAGGCGCGACGACCAATGCGGCACAGCGGCGCACGCCGCCGCTTCTGCTTGGCGGTTGAAATACAATCGCGTCTTGAACGCCGGGAAGGCTTGTCAGGCGTCGCGTAAGGTCCGACAGCGATGCGCGCTTGCCAGCCACTTCAACCAGATCTCCGTGGCGTCCGACGACGCCAAATGACTGGTCGGCATGCACTTCAATGATGTCCTGAAGCAACTGGTCGTTTGCTAGCCAGGGCGCACGCACGATCGTGCCGCCATTCACAGGCTGCAGGCTGACCCCAGGGTAGGCCCGCCAGCCGGCATCGTGAGCACTGCGTCTTGTAGCAATGACGCAGGTTTCCGTAGATCCAAACATTTCCACCAAGACCGCGCCTAGAAGCTGCTCGACGCTCTGCGCAAGCTCGCGCCGAAGCGGCGCAGTGGCGGAAACGATCACGGCGATGTCCGGAAAAACCACGCCCGAGTCAACAATGGAGCGCAGATGAATCGGCGTACTGACGAGAATGCGCGGGGCCGGAACTTCCTCGAGTGCAGCGGCTATATCAGCAGGAAGCAACGGCCTGCCACTGTGAATACCGAATCCGGCGAGTATCGGCAGCAGCACGGACGTCTCGAGTCCATACATGTGTTGCGGAGGCACGGTCGCAACGATCCAGGGCTGTTGCGTGCGGCTGTCGGCGCCGATTGCAGCGCGTATTGTCGCGGCATTCAGCGTGGTGGTGGCGCACAGTCCACTCCAGGACTTGGCATGGGAGCTGGGTCTGCCCGTGCTTCCAGAGGTGTGGCCAATCGCCGCGATGAAGTCCGGGGGTGCATCAAGCTGCCGGCTTGCATTTGCAAAACCATGATTGACGACTCGGGCATCGCCCAGGACAAGGCAGCCCGGAAATGCGGAAATCGTCTCTGCGATGACGGGTGCCGCATGTGAAGACGGCAACAATGTCGTGCTGCCGCGCAGTACCGTGGCGGCAAATGCGACCAGGAACCGATAGCGGTCCTCGCAGAGATTAAGGATCTTGTCAGCCGATGCGAGCGAGTCGGCCAGCAGTGCAGAACTCTCGAGGAAGGTCGAGGCACCGATGAAAACGCCCTCGCTGCGTGCGAATAGAGCATCAGGGTCGAGCATGAGGCGCGTGGCCCGCGACTCGCCCACAATCCGCTCATCCGAGTATCGCTTCTTCATGGACTCTTTTGTCACGCATGGTCTGAACCTAACAAGCGCCCAAATTACAAGGAGCACACTAGAAACCCATTTGCTCTCCGATTGCCAGAAGTGTTTTTGCCATAACGACATATCGGGCGTATAAACAAGGGAAACTAACAGGACAATTAAAACAACACGTGGATCTAGTCTAAAGCACAAAGCCTTCTATTTTCGCCACGCTCCGCTATCTGCCTGTCAGCGATAACCACAGAAAACTTCAACGGGAGATCGGAACCAATGAAACAACATCTCTTTTCTCTGATGTCAACGGTGATCTTGGTATCTGGTTGTGCCACGAACATACACCCGACAGTGAGCTCGAATCCGCCGCCGTCACGAGCACTGAATACTTTCGGAATGTTTGAAATAAAGCCGTTGACGGTAAGCGAGAAAGTTGAAGAACCAGACGCGGTGGCCAAGATCAAGGAGGTTTGCGGTGAAAAGCTGAGAGCCTTAATTGCAAGCTGGAATCGCGGGACTGGGGACACATTAGTGATAGAACCGCATATTCACGAACTCAAGTTTGTCAGCGGTGCCAATCGCGTCCTTGCCGGTGCCATGGCTGGAAGCTCTGCGGTTCGTATTACCGCCAAACTTTCCGACAAATCAACAGGCGCAATCATTGCGGAACCCGAGTTCTACCAGCGCGCTGCGGCGTGGGGAGCTGCATATACCTATGGCGCCCAAGATAACAACATGCTGAGTCGAATCTGCATGGTTACCGAGGAGTATCTGCGTCGAAACTATACACAGGCTGTTGGTGGGCCAACTGGCCGCGAGCAGCCGTAGGTAGAAGGTGACAAACGCAAAGCACTGGGTGTATGCACAGGCAACGTTTTATGTGGTCGGGTAGCCACTTTCAGTGTAGCTGCCGGAGAGCCCAAGACTGGCATCTTAAGAATGGCGCTTGCTCCAACGCCATCAACATCAATGCGGTGAATACCGCGCTCTTGATGATCTGCTTGTCGAACGGATGCTGGCGAAGATCAGCACCATCGCAATCAGAAAGGCCGCGACGGGATCTAGTTCTGGAAGCAAGTCTTGTCCCGATCGTTCCCTGAGAATCGGCCGCGTGTCACCCGCCGCGCCCGAAGATCAGAGACGTATTGACGCCGCCGAAGGCAAAGTTATTGCTCATGGAAAATTCGACATCGAGCTTGCGGCCACCCCCTGCCAGATAATCAAGATCACCGCAGAGTGGATCGACCTGGTCCAGATTGATCGTCGGTGCGTGCCAGCCGTCTTTCATCATCTCGATCGTGAACCACGCTTCGAGAGCCCCGCAGGCCCCGAGGGTATGACCCAGGTAGCTTTTCTGTGAACTGATGGGCATATGGCTGCCCAGCAAGGCCGAAGTGGCGCGGGTCTCGGCGATGTCGCCGTGTTCAGTGGCGGTTCCGTGTCCATTGACGTAGCCGATAGCGTCCGGCGCAAGACCCGCATCCTGCAGCGCAAGTTCCATCACGCGACGCATGGTCTCCTCCGCGGGGCGCGTGACGTGGGAGCCATCCGCGTTGCTGGCAAAACCGACGACCTCTGCATGTATGCGGGCACCGCGGGCGCGCGCGTGATCGCGGTCCTCGAGCACGAACATTGCTGCGCCCTCGCCCACGACCAGTCCATCGCGGTCCCGATCAAAGGGACGTGGTGTCTCTGAGGGTCGATCATTGCGGCGGCTGGTCGCGTACAGAAAATCAAATGCGATGGCTTCGCTGGCGCACAATTCTTCAGCGCCGCCGGCGAGCATCAGCGTCTGTTTCCCACTTCGGATGGATTCGCAGGCGTACCCGATGCCCTGGCTTCCTGAGGTGCAGGCGCTCGACGTTGGAATGATCCGGCCGGTCAGCCCGAAGAATATGCTGATGTTTGCAGCGGTTGTGTGCGGCATCATCCGTACGTAGGAGTTCGCGTTGAGACCTCCGGACTTGCCTGTCTGGAGCATTTCAACGAAGTTCCTGATATCAGGCGTGCTGCCGACCGACGAGCCGCAGGCGACTCCCATGCGACCGTCCTTGATCGCTGGATCGTCCGCAAATCCCGCGTCGGCGAGTGCGAGTTCGCTTGCGCGGACCGCCATTTGTGAAACGCGACCCATGCTGCGCAGCTGTTTTCGTAGCCAATGCGCCGGCGGCTGGAATCCGTCGATCGGCGCCGCTAGTCGGGTATTGAGATCGGACAGCGAGTCCCATTCCGGCATGTACCGAACCGCGTTACGGCCGGCCCGCAGGCCCGCACTGATCTCCGGCCAGCTCGAGCCCAGCGCGGTGATACCACCGACACCAGTTACGACCACCCGGCCCATCAACACAACCCGCCGTTTACCGAGATGACCTGGCGCGTGATGTAGGCGGCATCTGCGGACATGAGAAACCTCACGACGGCAGCGACCTCTTCCGGACGACCCACGCGACCTGCCGGGATCATCTCCAGGATTTTCTCGGTCGGTGTTTCGGCGTTGACCATGTCGGTCGATATAAGCCCTGGCGCGACGCAGTTGACCGTGATCATGCGACTGGCGAGTTCAACTGCGAGCGCCTTGGTGGCGCCAATGATTCCGGCCTTGGAAGCGCTGTAGTTGACCTGGCCGCGATTGCCGATGATGCCTGCCACGGAGGACAACGTGACGATTCTCCCCGGGCCCCGGCGCCGAACCATCGGCATGATCACTGGCTGCAGCACGTTGTAGAACGAATCGAGGTTCGTTCGGATGACCGTGTCCCAGGCCGCGGCGGTCAGCGCGGGAAATGCGCCGTCGGAAGCAATGCCGGCGTTGCAGACGACGCCGTAGTAGGCGCCGTGCGCGGCAATGTCGGCTTCGAGCGCCAGCGCGGCGGCGGCACGATCGGACACGTCGAAGGTAAGCAGGCGGGCTTGCCTGCCGAGAACCTGAATCTGCGATACGAGCTCGAGGGCCTGATCGCGACGCGATCGGCAGTGAACGATCAGGTCATATCCATCGCGAGCGAGGGTCAGGGCAATGGCACGACCTATTCCGCGGCTGGAACCCGTGACCAGCACCTGGCCGCTCATGCCAACCGCCCCTGGTTTGGAATCGCCGCCAGGCTGATCTCGATCTGCCGGACAAATGAGGCCGGGGACACGAACTGGAGTTCGCCGCTCACCCTTTCAATTGCGACTTGTACGGTGCGCGCGCGTGCGACTCGCTTGCGGGTCTTTGCGTCGGTAATCAGGTAGTTGATGGCGAGGCGGTTTTGCCACTCGACTAGCGACGCCGTTACGCTGAGACGGTCGCCGAATCTCGCGGCACGGACATAGCGGACGTGCGTCTCAATGATCGGCCAGAGATAACCGGACCCCACCATGGCTTCGTATCCGTAGCCAAGACGGTCCATCAGGGACCAGCGGGCATTCTCGAAGTACTTGAGATAGTGACCGTGCCAAACGACTGCCATCACATCGATGTCGTGGAACGGGACTTCCACTTCGATCGTCTGCGAGCAGAGGCCCAGTTTGCGCATATCTATGGCTTCAGGAACTCAGGTTGCGAGCCAGCAAGCGCGGTGAACGCCTGAGCATGCCGAAGAACAGGGATGCATGTACGCGCGTGATCAGGGCGTTATCCAGCCACAGCCGAAAATGCGAGATGCCGTCTGGTGGATAGGAGATCGGGGTATCGAGCCAGCGCATGGGCAGGCCACTCCAGTGCAAGCGCACCAGGATCTCGATGTCAAAGTCCATCCGGCGGCCCAGACGCGCCTGCCGGAGGAGCATGGTGACAGGTCGCAACGGATAGATCCGGAATCCGCACATCGCGTCCGGGATATCGAGTGACAGGGTATTCACCCAGACCCAGAAACGCGTCAATTTTCGCCAGAAGAGGCGCGAGCGGGGCGTGTCGTGACCAAAAACCGGGCGACCGCAAATAACCGCCTCCGGATGGGAGCGGGATTCAGCGAGAAAGCGCGTGATATCCGCCAGGGAATGCTGGCCATCGGCGTCGATCTGCAGGGCATGGCCAAAGCCCCGGCCCTCGGCGGCCAGCAGACCCGCTTGCACAGCGGCGCCCTTGCCCTGGTTGGTAGGGAGACGAAGCACCCGGATCTCCGGGTCTGTTGCGGCCAGCGCCTCGAGCTGGCGTGCGCAGTCCATTCCGGAGCCATCATCGACCACCAAACAGGCCAGGCCGTGCGACCGGATGGCTGAAACTATCTGCCCGACAGTGCCGCCATGCTCGTAAACGGGGATTACGGCGCAGACCTCAAGGTCTTGGCTACTCAGGAGTTCAGGTCTCGTTGAGGAGTTGGTGAATCGTATCAACCAGGTCAGACACCGTACGGACGGACCGGAAACGATCGGAGTCGATCTTTCGGCCGGTCTGCCGGCGCAGTCGGTCCATCAGGTCAATCGCGTCGATGCTGTCGATCTCGAGTTCGTCATAGAGCCGAGCTTCGGGCGTAATTCGCTCGGGATCGAGCTCGAAAAGCTCGACCAACGTTGCACGCAGCTCGCTGAAAACTGCATCCCTGTCGTGCATCTGCCGCTTATCCAAGCCTCGTTCGGGCCCTTTGAGCCGGCATTCTAGTAGTTTCCCGCGCCCTCGGCCGCATATGTCGCCGCAAGTCGCTCGTTTAGTGCGCGCGAAGCGATCGGCAATGGCCCGTTGCGAAATGCCACCGGGTCGATATCGTGACCAACCCGAAGGGCAAAGTGTGCCCGCGGAACCGGGAGCTGGTACCAGGGCATGGCCTTGGTCAGGCTCGGTGGCTCGACGCAAATGAACACCGGCGTCACGACCCGAGCGGCCCGTAGCGCAACGCTAGCCGCACCCCGGTGGAAGTGCATGGCCCGATGCAGGACGGTGCGTGTGCCCTCTGGAAACATGATCAGGCATTCCCCCGCGGAAAGGACTGCCGCGGCGCGTTCGATCATGAGATCGGTCGGTGCGTTTGGCACATAGCCGGCGGCGCTGACGCTGATCACCATGGCCGGGTTTCGCCATGCTTCGCGCTTGACCACGCAGCACGCATCGCGCGTGAAAGCGATCAGCAACACGATATCCATTAGCGACGGGTGGTTGGCGACGATCAGTTGGCCCGGCCTGCCCAGCCGTTCCGCGCCCGCGAATGAGAAACTGATCGCGCCCGAGTGATGCGCGAAGCCGACGAAGAAGCGGAATGCAAGCTGGATCATGCGTCGTATCCGCGTGCGCCGCGCCGCTCCACCGCCTGGCACAACCAGCAGTAGCGGTACGACCACAATCCCGAGCAACACGCCGCCCAGACCGAACAACAGGAAACTGAGTCCGGTGGTCACGAGCCGCACGTAATATAGATCGCGAAACGGCCTGGCGGCGGTGCGGACAGGGGGCACCATCATGGGTCGCGATTTAAGCATGGTGCCTATGGGTGAACAATCGATCGGCAGCGCCGATTGCGAGGCGCAGCTGTGGCTGGCGGCATCGGGGAGCGGAACTGACGCTGCCGGCAACGCCAGGCCGCGAAACGTGCGCCGCGCACTTGAACGGACTGCAAGTCAGGCCCTGATCGCAAAAACAGGTGCACCCGCCATGCCGCGGCGCAGTCTGTCGCATTCAAATGGTTGCGCTGCGATCGCCATTGCGCCGGCAGGTTGCCGGGCAGGCATCGATATCGAGGTCACGAAGCCGAGGGATGTACACAGCATCGCGGAATTTGCATTTGCATCCGGTGAAGCGCAGGAACTTCGGTCACTCGGCGAGCCTGACGCGACGGCACATTTCTACGTCCTCTGGACACTGAAGGAAGCCTTTGCCAAGGCGCTCGGCATTCCGCTGCTCGTTGCGATGCGTGAATGCATGTTTGAACGCCGCGCAGGGTCTTTTGCAGCATGCGTTCCATCGAGCGTGCGATGGCGGGCAATCGTGTTCGCCCCTAGACCGGCGCTCACTCTTGCGGCGGTAATCGTTGATCCGACGTTTGGCACAACTGGTGGCTGGAGATGCCTGGAATGGCCGGAGAAAGCGGTGGATACGTGGCTGTGCCTGGCGTCGTTTGGCGGCGTAGGTTGCAGAACATCATGAAGTTGATACACGACCATTGCGAAGCTCCCGCATCGTCCCCTCGATCCAGGCCTGCACCTCGGCATTGAGCTCGCGCGGCTCACGACCCGCTGCCTCGATGGCCGGGCCGATGACGACCCGCACCAGGCCCGGCTTCTTCAGGAGTCCGCGCCGCGGCCAGAGCTCGCCGGCATTGTGCGCGACTGGCACCAGTTTCACGCCCGCCTGTGAGGCGAGCAGCGCTCCCGACATCCCGTACTTGCGCGTCTCGCCCGGCGCCATGCGCGTGCCCTCCGGGAAGATGAGCACCCAGATGCCGGCGGCGAGCCGCTCGCGACCGAGGTCGAGCACCTGGTTCACGGCGCGATGGCCGGCGCCGCGATCAATGGCGATGCACTTGAGCAGCCACGACGCCCAGCCGACCAGCGGAATCCAGAGGATCTCGCGCTTCAGCACCCAGGCCTGCGGCGGGAACAAGACCATCTGCGCCATCGTTTCCCAGGTGGAGGTGTGCTTCCACATCGTCACGTGTGCGCCCTCGCGCGGGATGTGCTCGCTGCCGATCACGACCCACTCGATCCCGCACAGGAATTTCGCGAGCCAGAGATTGGTGTTCGCCCAGGCGCGCGCGAACTTGTAGAGACCGCGGAATGGCAGCCAGCCGAACAGCACGATCACGAATCCGAACGCGACGGAATCGAGAAAAAGGATCGTCGTGTAGACGAGCGAGAGGATCCACTGGAGTGGCGGGATGCTGCGCCACTTGGCGATGCCTGCGGACATCCGGTTAGCAGCCGTTCAACCCGGCAGCCGGGACAGGTTGGCGATATGCAGGAAGAGTCTTTGCAACGCCGCCAGCAGTGCAAGGCGGTTCGCGCGCACCCGCACGTCATCCGTCATCACCATCACCTGGTCGAAGAAGGCATCCACGGGACCGCGCAGCGTCGCGAGCCTGGCAAGCGCGTCTTCATAGCGGCGCGCGGTGACCAGCGGCTCGACGTCCTGGCGCAGCGACTCGACCTCGGCGGCGAGCGTGCGCTCGCTCGGGTCGGTGAGCAGCCCGGGATCGACGCGCGGGCTCGGTTGTCCGTCGGCTTTGCGGAGGATGTTGGCGATGCGCTTGTTGGCGGCCGTGAGCCCGGCGGCGTCCGGGAGCTTCAGGAAGGCGGCGAGCGCGCGCAGGCGCTGGTCGAAGTCGAGCGGCGAGGCGGGGCGCGTGTCGAGCACCGCGTCGAACATCTCGGTGGTGACGCCGCCGCCCGCCTCGAGATACCAGGCGCGCAGGCGCTCCATCATGTAGCCGTAGATCTCCTCGGCCAGACCCTCGACAGGCGGGTTGCCGCCGAGGCGCGCGACGTCGGCCGCGACCGAATCGAGCGCAGAGCGGATCAGCTCGCGCAGGTCGAGCCCGATGCCGGTCTCGATCAGGATCCGCAGCACGCCGAGCGCGGCGCGACGCAGGCCATACGGGTCCTTGGTACCGGTCGGTTTCTGGCCGATGGCGAAGATGCCGACCAGGGTGTCGAGCTTGTCGGCGATCGCGAGCGCGAGCCCGGCGCCGGCGGCGGGCAGGACGTCGCCGGCGAAACGGGGCAGGTACTGCTCGGCGATGGCGGCGGCGACCTCTTCGGTCTCACCGTCGTGGCGGGCGTAGTAGCGGCCCATGACGCCCTGCAATTCGGGAAATTCGCCGACCATGTCGGTCAGCAGGTCGCACTTGGCAAGCATGGCGGCGCGCTGTGCGGTCGCCTCGTCGTAGCCGGCGACCCGCGCGATCTGGCCGGCAAGGGCCGTGACGCGCGCGGCTTTGTCCGCCAGCGATCCGAGCCGCGCCTGGAAGGTGACCGCGCCAAGCGCCTCGCATCGGCTGGCGAGGCTCGCCTTGCGGTCAGCCGCGTAGAAGAAGTCAGCATCGGCGAGCCGCGGCCGGATCACGCGCTCGTTGCCGGCGCGCACCTGCGCCGGGTCCGTGCTTTCCAGGTTGGCGACGGCGATGAAGCGGGGCATCAGCGCCCCGTCGGGCCCACGCACGGGGAAGTAGCGCTGGTGATCCTGCATCGTCGCGACCAGCACTTCCGCAGGCAGCTCGAGGAAACGCGGCTCGAAGCCCCCCGCCAGCGGCACCGGCCATTCCGTCAGCGCCGTCACTTCGTCGAGCACGGCCGGGTCAATGATGGCCGTCCCGCCCTCCTGTTCCGCCGCCGCAATCACGGCCGCGCGGATGCGCGCGCGGCGGGTCTCATGGTCGGCAAGCACGTAGCCCTTTTCCAGCGCCTTGAGGTACCCGCCAGGGGAACGGAGCGCAATCGGCTTCTTGGTGTGAAAGCGGTGGCCGCGCGTCATGCGACCGGCGGCGATGCCGAGGATCTCGCCCGGCACGACGGCGTCGCCGTGCAGCATGATGACCCAGTGCACCGGCCGCACGAACTCGGCCTTGCCGTCCCCCCAGCGCATGCGCCGCGCGATCGGGAGCGCATCGAGCGCCGCCTGGACGATGCCGGGCAGGAGCTTCGAGGCCAGCGAGCCTGCCCGGGTGGTGCGGCAGAACAGGAACTCGCCCTTGTTGTCGGTGATTCGCGTGAGCTCATCGACACCGACGCCGCAGGATTCGGCGAATGCGGTCGCCGCGCGCGTCGGCAGGCCTGCGGCATCGAAGGCCGCCTTGACCGGCGGGCCGCGTCGCTCGAGGCGCTGCTCCGGCTGGCGGTCGAGCAGCTTGTCGATCTGGACCGCGAGGCGGCGCGGCGTGAACCAGGCCTGCGCCGCGCCGTGCGAGAGCCCCGCGGCCTCCAGGCCCGCGACGACGCCGTCGCGGAAGGCTTCGCCCAGCGCGGCGAGGCTCTTCGGAGGCATTTCCTCCGCGCCGATCTCGACCAGGAAGTCGTGCCTGTTCATTGCGGTCGCATCAGCGGGAAGCCCTGGGCTTCGCGGCTGGCGGTGTAGGCGCCGGCGACCGCCCGCGCGAGCGCGCGTACGCGCAGGATGTAGCGCTGCCGCTCAGTGACGCTGATGGCCTTGCGCGCATCGAGCAGGTTGAAGACGTGCGAGGCCTTCAGCGTCTGCTCGTAGGCGGGCAGCGGCAGCGGAACCTCGAGCAGCGCCTTGCAGTTCTTCTCGCGCTGGTCGAACTCGGCAAACAGCGAAGCGGTGTCCGCATGCTCGAAGTTGAATGCCGACTGCTCGACCTCGTTCTGGTGATAGACGTCGCCGTAGGTGATGCGGCCCTGCGGGCCCGCGGCCCAGAGCAGGTCATAGACGCTTTCGACGCCCTGCAGGTACATCGCGAGGCGCTCGAGCCCGTAGGTGATCTCGCCCATCACCGGCCGACAGTCGAGGCCGCCCGCCTGCTGGAAGTAGGTGAACTGCGTAACCTCCATGCCGTTCAGCCACACCTCCCAGCCGAGCCCCCAGGCGCCGAGCGTCGGCGACTCCCAGTTGTCCTCGACGAGGCGCAGGTCGTGTACCAGCGGATCCAGCCCAAGCGCGGTGAGCGAACCGAAGTAGCGCTCGATGAGGTCATCCGGCGAGGGCTTCATCACCACCTGGAACTGGTAGTAATGCTGCAGCCGGAACGGGTTGTTGCCGTATCGGCCGTCTGTAGGCCTCCGGCTCGGCTGCACATACGCGGCGTTCCAGGGCTCCGGGCCGAGCGCGCGCAGGAAAGTCGCCGTGTGAAAAGTGCCCGCGCCGACTTCCATGTCGTAGGGCTGCAGCAGCACGCAAGCCTGCTCCGCCCAGTAGCGCTGAAGCGTCAGGATCAAATCCTGGAACGTCCTCGGCGGCGTTTTTTCAGCGCCTTTTGGCATGCGCAAGTATAGCGAGGAGCGGCTTCAGTTCCGTCTCCGTGAGTTCGCGCCAGCGCCCGGCCGGCAGGTCGCCGAGCTGGATGTGCATGATGCGCAGGCGCACCAGATGCTTCACGCGCCAGCCCAGCGCCGAGCACATGCGGCGGATCTGGCGGTTGAGTCCCTGGGTCAGGACGATGCGGAACCGGTTCGCGTCGACGCGCGTGACGCGCGCCGGTTTCGTTTTCCCGGCGCCGATGCGCACGCCCGAAGCCAACATGGACAGGAAGTTCGCGGTGACCGCCGGCTCGACGGTCACGAGGTATTCCTTCTCGTGGCCGTGTTCCTCGCGCAGCACCTCATTGACGATATCGCCGTCGTTGGTGAGGAGGATGAGCCCTTCCGAATCCTTGTCGAGGCGGCCGATCGGGAAGATGCGCTCGGCGTGGCTGACGAAGTCGATGATGTTCCCGGGCACGTCACGCTCCGTCGTGCAGGTGATGCCCGGCGGCTTGTTGAGCGCGATATAGACCGCGGTCCCGCGTACCGGCAGCGGCCGGCCATCGACCCGCACTTCATCGCCGGGTTTCACCTGCGTACCGAGCGCGCCCGGCGCGCCATTGACGGTCACCCGGCCAGCCGAGATCCAGGCGTCCGCCTCGCGGCGGGAACAGATTCCGCTCTCGCTGATGGTCTTGTTGAGCCGCATGTCCGCAATAGTTGCAGGTGCGCGATTGTGCCGAGCGCCGGCTGGAATGTCGTCGCACCGGTATGGTGCGTCTGGTATCGTGCACGCACTGTCATGGTGCAAACGTGATCGCGCCAGCGACCGAATCTATTATAACTTATTGATTTATCTAGGATCTACTGCCATTTCCAAGGTGGCACAGTCCTTGCACCATGATGGGGATCGCGCTTGATAGCGAATGAATCAGGGAGACGGAAATGACCCCGGCCGACGTCGTGAAATTCATCAAAGAGAAAGAGATCAAGTACTGCGACCTGCGCTTCACGGACTCGCGCGGCAAGGAGCAGCACATCAGCATCCCGACGCGGATGGTGGACGAGGACTTCTTCGTCGATGGAAAGATGTTCGATGGCTCCTCGATCGCCGGCTGGAAGGGCATCAACGAGTCCGACATGATCCTGATGCCGGACCCCTCGACGGCGCTGGTCGATCCTTTCTTCGAAGAGACGACGCTGTTGCTGCGCTGCGACATCGTCGAGCCGACGACCATGCAGGGCTACTCGCGCGATCCGCGCTCGCTCGGCAAGCGTGCCGAGGCCTACTTGAAGTCGACCGGCATCGCCGACTCCTGCCTGTTCGGACCCGAGAACGAGTTCTTCATCTTTGACAGCGTGCGCTGGACCAATGACCTGAATGGCTGCAGCTACATCATCGACTCGGTCCAGGGCGCGTGGAATTCCGGCACGGCCTACGACGGCGGCAACATGGGCCATCGGCCGGGCGTGAAAGGCGGCTACTTCCCGGTGCCGCCGGTCGATCGCTTCCAGGACCTGCGCACCGCGATGTGCGAGGCCTGCGAGGAGCTCGGCCTCAAAGTCGAAGTGCACCACCACGAGGTGGGCACTGGCGGACAGGGCGAGATCAACGTCGGCCCGAACACGCTGACGAAGAAGGCCGACGAGGTGCAGATCCTCAAATACGCGCTCTGGAACGTCGCGCACGGCTACGGCAAGACGCTCACCTTCATGCCGAAGCCGCTGGTCGGCGACAACGGCAGCGGCATGCACGTGCACCAGTCGCTGCAGAAGGACGGCAAAAACATCTTCTCGGGCGAGCGCTATGCGGGCCTGTCCGACATCGCGCTCTATTACATCGGCGGCATCATCAAGCACGCCAGGGCGATCAACGCCTTCACCAACCCGGGCACGAACAGCTACAAGCGCCTGGTGCCGGGCTTCGAGGCGCCGGTCATGCTGGCCTACAGCGCGAGGAATCGTTCGGCGTCGATCCGCATTCCGTGGGTCTCGAACCCGAAGGGCCGGCGTATCGAAGTGCGCTTCCCGGATTCGAGTGCGAATCCGTATTTCGCCTTCGCCTCGATGATGATGGCGGGGCTCGACGGCATCCAGAACAAGATCCACCCGGGCGAGGCCTCGGACAAGGACCTGTACGACCTGCCGCCCGAGGAGGCGAAGGACATTCCCGAGGTCTGCCACTCGCTCGACATGGCGCTCGAGCACCTCGACGGCGACCGCGAGTTCCTGAAACGCGGCGGCGTGTTCAGCGACGACCTGATCGACGCGTACATCGCGCTGAAGCAGGCCGAAGTGACGCGTTTCCGCATGTCGACGCACCCGGTGGAGCTCGACATGTACTACAGCCTCTGAGACGCAGGTCACACTTTGTCAGGCCGGCAGGACAAGGGCTATGCTGGTGCCCATGCGCAGCATCCTGATCCTCGCCGGACTGGCAGTTTCCCTGGTGGCCGCCTCCCAGGACATCTACCGCTGGGTAGACAAGGACGGCGTCGTCCACTTCGCGGACCAGCCCGGCGCCGACAACGCGGTATTGATCAAGACCATCGAGCCGAACACGATGGACCCGGTGGAATCATTTTCGCCGGAGGCGAGCAGCACCGGCGGGGACGAAGACGAGCCGCAGGAGCCGGAAGTCGCCGCCTACGACTCGCTGTCGATCGTCTCGCCGACACCGGACCAGGTATTCTTCGGCGGCGACGCGGTCGTAACCGCAACGGCGGAGCTGGGCGGCACGCTGCGACCAGACGATTCGGTGGTGTTCTTCCTGAATGGCAACCGGCGCGAGGCTACGGGGCTCAGCATGGAGTTTTCGGATCTCGCACGCGGCAGCTATTTCCTGCGCGCGAGCATCCTCGACCAGGCCGGGCGCCCCGTGATCTCGAGCCAGCAGACCAGCTTCCACGTGCGCCAGCCGTCGATCAACTCGCCGCAGAGCCCGCAGGGGCGGCCGACGCCGCGGCCACCGCCGCGGCCGACACCCACACCGCAGCCCGCCCGCTAGACCTTCTCCGCAAAGCCGTCGCGGCGCGGGAGCCGCGCCATGGCGGATGACGCGAAGGCGTGCTCCGCGCCCGATCCCGCCGCGATCCCCGATCTGCTCGCCACTGCGATCCTGGTCATCGACGCACGCTCGGAAGTCGCCTGGTTGAACCAGGCCGCGGCCGCGCTGCTCGCGACCAGCCAGGCCTCGGCCCGCGGACGCAGGCTCGCGTCACTGCTCGTGGACGCCGTCGCCATCGACTCGCTGCTCGCGCGCAGCCGCGAGAGCCTCGAGCCGCTGGCGCTGCGCGGCATCCCGCTCGTGCCCGCCGCGCGCGCCGACCTGCGCTACCAGGCGGATGTGACCCTGACGCCGCTCGCGGCAGCGATGCCGGGCGGCATGCTGGTCGAGATCGCCGATACGACCGGGCCCTCGCGCATGACGCGTGACGCCGCGCTCCTCGTGCAGCAGGGCGGCAGCCGGGCGATGGCGCGCCAGCTCGCGCACGAGATCAAGAACCCGCTGGGCGGTCTGCGCGGCGCCGCGCAGCTGCTGGAGCGCGAGCTGCCGACCGAGGAACTGCGCGAGTACACGCGCGTGATCATCGGCGAGGCGGACCGGCTCTGCGCGCTGGTGGACAGCCTGCTCGGGCCCGCGCGGCCGGTGCGCCGCGAGAGCTTGAACATCCACGAGCTGATCGACCGTGTTTACCGGCTTTCGCGCGCCGAGGCGCCGCCCGGGGTTGCGATCGAGCGCGACTACGACCCGAGCCTGCCACTGCTCTCCCTCGACCGCGACCTGATGGTGCAGGCGATGCTGAACCTCGCGCGAAATGCCGTGCAGGCGCTCGGCGGCAGCGGCCGGTTGACGCTGCGCAGCCGAGCGCTGACGAACGCGACGATCGGCACCGAGCGCCACCGCCTGGTCGCCTCGCTGCAGTTCGAGGACGACGGGCCGGGCGTGCCGCCCGAGCTCGGCGAGACGATCTTCTATCCGCTGGTGACCGCGCGGGCCGGCGGCACCGGTCTCGGCCTCGCCGTCGCCCAGGACATCGCGACGCGCCACGGCGGCATCGTTGAATTCGACAGCCGGCCGGGCCACACCGTCTTTTCGCTGCTGCTGCCGATGGAGAATGGGCATGACCAAACCGCTTGAGGTCTGGGTGGTGGACGACGACGCGTCGATCCGCTGGGTGCTCGAGCGCGCGCTGCGCCAGGGCGGCATGGAACCGCGCAGTTTCGACCATGCCGACGCGGCGCTCGCCGCACTCGGAACGCGCCGGCCGGACGTGTTGCTGACGGACGTGCGCATGCCCGGCACGGAAGGCCTGCGCCTGCTTGAGATCGCGCGGCGCGAATACCCGGGCCTGCCGGTGATCGTGATGACCGCGCATTCGGACCTCGACCACGCGGTCGCGGCCTATCGCGGCGGTGCATTCGAGTACCTGCCGAAGCCCTTCGATATCGACGAGGCGGTTGCGCTCGTGCGGCGCGCGTCCGCACCCGGCACCGCGCGCGGCACGGAGGGCGGCGCCGCGCCGATTCCGGGCATCCTCGGACAGGCGCCGGCGATGCAGGAAGTGTTCCGCGCCATCGGTCGCCTGTCGCGCTCGAGCCTGTCGGTGCTCGTGACCGGCGAATCCGGTACCGGCAAGGAACTCGTCGCCCGTGCCCTGCACCGACACAGCCCGCGCGCGAACGGCCCGTTCATCGCGCTCAACACTTCGGCGATCGCCTCGGAGCTGCTGGAGTCGGAGCTGTTTGGCCACGAGAAAGGCTCGTTCACCGGCGCCGAGGCGATGCGCCGCGGGCGCTTCGAGCAGGCCGACGGCGGCACGCTGTTCCTCGACGAGATCGGGGACATGAGCCTCGCGTTGCAGGTGCGGCTCCTGCGCGTGCTCGCCGAGGGTGAGTTCTATCGTGTCGGAGGCAGCACGCCGGTCAGGGTCGATGTGCGCGTGATCGCGGCGACGCACCAGGATCTGGACGCACTGGTGAAGGCGGGTCGGTTCCGCGAGGACCTGCTGCACCGCCTGAACGTGATCCGCATGCGCGTGCCTTCCTTGCGCGAACGGCCGGGCGACGTCCCGGAACTGCTCGTGCACTATCTCGCGCTCGCCGCGCGCGAGCTTGGCGTCGAGCCGAAGACGCTCGCGGCAGACGCGCAGAGCCGTCTCGTCGCTTTCGGCTGGCCGGGAAACGTCCGCCAGCTCGTGAATGCCGCGCGCCGGCTCACCGTGACGGCGCCCGGGCGCGAGATACGCGTCGAGGACATCCCGCCGGATCTCGGTGGCCAAGGAGCGCAACCGACTGCGGACGACTGGTGCCGCGAGCTCGAGGCCTGGGCGGCGCGGCACCTGGCGGGCGGCGGGGCGCCGCTGCTCGACGTCGCGACCGCGCGCTTCGAGCGCACGCTCGCGCAGGCCGCGCTCGAGCGCGTGCAGGGCCGGCGCCAGGAAGCGGCGAAGCTCATCGGCTGGGGCCGGAACACGCTGACGCGCAAGCTGCGCGAGCTCGGGCTCGAATAACTATAATTCGGGGATGATCTCCGAAGAGCTTCGCGAACTCGGCCAGACGGTCTATTACGGGAACACGCTCGCCGCCTGGGTCAAGGCGGCGCTGACCTTCACGCTCTGGTTCATGGTCCTGCCGCTCGTGCGCGCTTTCATCGCGCGCCGCGTGCGCAGGCGCATGGCGGACCACCCGGTCGCGTTCCTGGTATCCGCGCAGGCCCTGCTCGATGCCACCACGCGGATCTTCCTGTTCGCCGTGGCGACCTACCTCGCGATGCGCTGGCTGCGGATTCCGCCGCAGGCGTACCGCTACATCGACACGGCCATCCTGGTCGTAGTGTGGTGGCAGATTGCGCTCTGGCTGACCGCCGCCGTCCGGCACGCCATCGATATGCGCCGCGCCCACAGCCTCGCCGGCACGGAAGGCGCGGCCAGCCTGAACATCCTGCACTTCGTCGGCGTGCTTATTGTCTGGCTCGTTGCCTTCCTGATGCTGCTCACCAATCTCGGCGTGCAGATCGGGCCGCTGATAGCCGGTCTCGGCGTCGGCGGCATCGCGATCGCACTCGCGGTGCAGAACATCCTCGGCGACCTGTTCGCGTCGCTGTCGATCGCGCTCGACAAGCCATTCCGCGTCGGCGACTTCCTGGTAATCGGCGACGAGAAGGGCACAGTCGAGCAGATCGGCATCAAGAGCACGCGGCTGCGCTCGCTGTCGGGCGAGCAGATCGTGATCTCGAACGGCGACCTGCTGAAGAGCCGGGTGCGCAACTACGGTCTGCTGTATGAACGCCGGGCCTCGTTCAGCATCGGCATCGAGTACGAGACGCCGCGCGCGACCGTGCGGGAGGTGCCGGCGCTGATCGAGGCGGCGATCCGCGCGCAGCCGAAGACGCGCTTCGACCGCGCGCACTTCGCGCGCTTCGGCGATTCCGCGCTGCTTTTCGAGGCCGTGTACACCGTGCTCGATGCGGAATACAACACGGCCATGAACATCCAGCAGGCGATCAACCTGCAGCTGATGGAAGATTTCGCCGCGCGCGGAATCGTGTTCGCCTACCCGACCAGCCGGCAATTCATGATCGAGGCCGAGGCCCCCAAGCCGTCCTGAGCGTCACCCGCTCAACTTGACGGTCGTTGGCAAACCGCTGATCCCGCTTCGTTGAGGCCCGTGACCAGCTCGCTTAGGGTCCGGGATCTTGCAACCCCCGGGAGTCGGTCATGAGCCATCAGGTACTCGCGGCAGCGTTGGTCGCGCTCGCCCTCACGCCCACGCTCGCGGCCGCGAAGCCGGTCCCACGCAACCTGGGCGGCGGACTCGAGAGGCTCGCCACACCAGCGGGCAGCGCGAAGGCCCTCGCCGGGCGCGCGGGCAATGCGGAGCTTCGCAACGCCGTCGTGCTCGATGCGGCCGCGCGGCCCCTGGTACGCATCACTCTGGATGGCAAGGTGCCGCTCGCAAAGCTGCTCACGGATCTCTCCGCGATCGCCGGCGTCGAAGTGCGTGCATCCAACGCGCGCTACCGCGCGGGCGTGATCGAGGCGTACGTGCCGGCCGCGTCGCTGGCGGCGATCGCAACGAAGCGCGGGATCCGCGCAGTCGTGCCCTCGAGCCCGATGTTCACGGACGCAGGCAGCGCGCAGACCGCGGGGCGCATCCTGCACCGGATCAACAGGTTGCCGGCCGGCATCAACGGCCGCGGAATCACCATCGGCGTCTTGTCGGACAGCTACGACGTAGAAGGCTCGATCACGACGGCGACCGACGACGTCCTGAGCGGCGATCTGCCGGGGCCCGGCAACCCACTCGGCAACACGCAGCCGGTCGAGGTGCTCCAGGAAGGCGATCCCGGAGACACCGACGAAGGCCGCGGCATGGCGCAGATCGTGCACGACGTCGCGCCGAAGGCGCGGCTCGGCTTCGCGACCGCCAACGGCGGCGAGGTCAATTTCGCCAACAACATCCGCGCGCTAGGCGGTTTCGCGGACGCGCCAAACGCACAGGACGGCTTCAAGGCCGACATCATCGTCGACGACGTGATCTACCCGACCGAGCCGATGTTCCAGGACGGCATCGTCGCGCAGGCCGTCGACGACGTGGCCGCGGCCGGGATCTCGCATTTCTCGTCGGCAGGCAACCGTTCGGGATCGGAGTCCTACGATTCCGCGGTGCGCATCGTGCCGGGGACTGCGCAGTCCATGGCCGGCACCAACCTCGATTTCAGCGGCGTCGACCCGGCGCTGTATGCGGGCGGCTTCCACGACTTCGACGCGGGCCCGCAGCGCGACATCGCGCAGACCCTCCAGGCCGACGGCGGGAGCCTGATCGTGTTCCAGTGGAACGAGCCGTTCGACCCGCAGCCGCCTGCCGTCGTGCGTGTCATCGCCGAGGGAACCGGAACCGTGCCTGAGGGCGGCGACACGGTCGTCACCTTCGACGGCGAGGCGGGGAAGCTGGTCGAGATCTTCATCGACGGCGACGAGAGCGGCCCGGGCGCGGCGAACCCCGACGTCACCTTCGCGCTGTTCGACCCGGACGGCAACTTCATCCAGTTCGTCGACAACACGACGAACCCCGAATCGCTGACCCTCGAACTGCCGGCGACCGGCACCTACTTCGTGCAGGTCGACAGCTTCACCGAGGACCAGTCCGGCGACTTCCTGTACCGCGTCTCGGAGGTTGAAGTCGCCGAGCAGGTACTCACCGATTTCAACCTGCTGTTCTTCCTGGAAGACGGGACCTTCATCGGGGCCCTCTCGGAGCAGAACCTGTTCTCGAACCGCCCGCTCGAGGCCAGCGGCCTGCCCGAGGCAACGCTGCAGATGGTGGTCGCGCGCGCCAACGTGCCGCCGAAGAACAACCGGAACGTCGCGGACCGGATCCGCTGGGTCGGTTTCAGCGGCGTGCGCCCGCAGGAGCACTTCAGCTATCTCGGGCCCGTGACCTACGGCCACAACTCGGCGCGCGGCGCGATCAGCGTCGCGGCCTATCCGTTCTTCCGGCCGTTCATCCCCGAGTTCTTCACCTCGCCGGGACCATCGACGATCTACTTCAACCGCAACAACCGCCGGCTTGCGAAGCCGGACGTGCGCGAGAAGCCGGACGTCGCGGCGATGGACGGGGCCAACACCACGTTCTTCTTCGAGGACGCCCTCGAGGACGAAGACACGCTGCCGAACTTCTTCGGGACCAGCGCGTCGGCGCCGCACGCCGCGGCCATTGGCGCGTTGGTGCTGCAGGCTGCCGGCGGGCCGGGCCGCGTGAAGCCCAATCGCATGCGGCGCATCCTGCAGAAGAGCGCCTTCCCGCACGACCTGGACCCGCACTACGCATCTGGAGCGGTGCCCTCGAGCCGCGGAATGCTGGTGATCAGCGCAGCGGGCGACCAGAACCAGCAGAGCGGCGAGGATCCGAACTTCTTCACGCTCTGGAACGGCGGCAAGCCAGTGAGCAGCTTCGTAATCAACGGCGCAGCCGCGAATCCGACCGGCCGGCCGCGCGGGCTCGTGTTCGACGAGCGCGCGGACGTGGGAATGCCGTTCGTCGTGGGTACCGCGAAGGGCCTCAATGCCTCCAGCGTGCGCGCGGCCTACTCGCAGCCGGCGAATCCGCCGGGCGTCGCAGGCCAGTGGAAGCAGCTGCGTCTGCGCTTCCTCGGCGGGCTAGGCCGCAACGACCTCATCGCGTTCGCGACCGACCGCGACGAGGCCGACGCGATAGGGCCCGCGGGCGCCGTCGGCGGCGCCTCGGCGGACCTGCTCGGCGGCGGCGTGCTGTTGCCGTCAGGGGAAATCCTGCCGGATGGCGCGCGCTTCTTCGGCACGTTCGTCGATGGCACAGCGTTCGAAGGGCGTATGCGTAACGAGATCGGCAGGGGCTACAGCCCGCTCGACGGTTACGGGTTCATCAATGCGGAAGCGGCGGTGAACGCGGTGCTCAAGCCGTAACGAGCGTGCCCGTCAGTTCGGCGACCGAGGTCATGCCGGCAGCCGCGAGATACTTCGCGATGCCGGCATTGACCTTGGGGCACAGCATCGGATCGTAGAAGAGCCCGGTGCCGATGCCGACGGCGCTCGCGCCGGCGATCAGGAACTCGATCGCATCGCCGGCGTTCGCGATGCCACCCTGGCCGATGATCGGAATGCGCTTCGGCCCCGCGACCTCGTAGACCTTCTTCACCATCAGCAGCGCGATCGGCTTGATCGCCGGTCCCGAGATGCCGCCCTGCACGTTGCCGATGACCGGCCGGCGCGTCGCCGGGTCGATCGCCATCCCCGAGATCGTGTTGATGACGGCGAGCGCGTCGCTGCCCGCCTCGATGCACAGCCGCGCGTTCTCGCGGATGTCGGTCTGGTTGGGGGAGAGCTTGGTGATCAGCGGCTTCTTCGTCTGCGCGCGGCAGGCGGCGACGACGCGCGCGCTCATCTCGGGGAAGTTGCCGAACTGCACGCCGCCTTCCTTGACGTTCGGGCAGGAGATGTTGATCTCCATCGCATCGATGGGCGAGTCGTCGAAGCGGCGCGTGACCTCGGCGTACTCCTCGATCGTCGAGCCGCAGACGTTGGCGAGGAAGCGCGTCTCCGTGAAGTCGAGCGTCGGCAGGATCTTGGTGACGACCGCGTCGACGCCCGGGTTCTGCAGGCCGATCGCGTTGATCATGCCGTAGGGCGTTTCCGTTACCCGGTGCAGCGGGTTGCCGAGGCGCGATTGGCCGGTCGTTCCCTTCAGGACGATCGCGCCCACGTCGCGGTTCGAGAAACCGGCGATACGCGTGTACTCCTCGCCGAAGCCGACGCAACCGGAGAGCAGCACGATCGGCGAGGCGAACTTCAGGCCGCAGAAGTCGAGGGTGAGGGAAGGGGCGGGGCGCGGGGAATTATCCACGGCATAATTATAGGCGTGTTCCACGTCATCCTCTTCGAGCCGGAAATACCCCCGAATACGGGTAACGCCATCCGGCTGTGCGCCAACACGGGCGCGACCCTGCACCTCGTCCGGCCGCTCGGCTTCACGCTCGACGACGCGCGGGTGAAGCGGGCCGGGCTCGACTACCACGAGATGTCGCGGGTGCGCAAGCACGCGAGCCTGCCGGACTGCCTCGCCACACTTGGGGATGCGCGTGTCTTCGCAGTCGAGACCGGCGGGTCGCGCCGTTACGACGAGCTGTGCTACCAGGCCGGGGACGCCTTCCTGTTCGGGCGGGAGACGGCGGGGTTGCCGGCGGACACGCTGGCGTCCTGGCCGGCCGACCGGCTGGTCCGCCTGCCGATGCTGACCGGCAACCGCAGCCTCAATCTCTCCAACGCGGTGGCGGTCGTGGTGTTCGAGGCCTGGCGGCAGCTCGGTTTCCCGGGCAGCTGATCGGGCACACTATAAAGATGAAGAACGATCTCGCATTCACGGCGCGCGATGCCAGGGGCCCGAAAGTCGAGCCGGCGTATGCCGGCGCGCTGAGTTTCCTGCGTTGCCGCTACACGAAGGACCTCGCGGGTGTAGACGTCGCGGTTTCCGGAATCCCGCTCGACACCGCGACCACCAACCGGCCCGGCGCACGCTTCGGGCCGCGCGCCATCCGCGCGGCGTCTTCCCAGATCGCCTGGACGCGGCCGTACGGGTGCCCGTTCGATCCACTCGAGAAGCTGGCGGTCGTGGATTACGGAGACTGCGTCTGGGACCACGGCCGGCCGGAAGGAATCCCGGCGGCGATCGAGGCGCATGCCGATGCGATCCTGGCGAGCGGCGCGGCGATGCTCTCGATGGGCGGCGATCATTTCCTCAGCTATCCGCTGCTGAGGGCGCATGCACGGAAGCACGGTCCGCTGTCGCTGATCCACTTCGACGCGCATTCGGACACCTGGAACGACGCGGAGGGCGCTGGCCGCGTGGACCACGGCACGATGTTCTTTCACGCGGCGCGCGAGGGTCTCGTCGATCCGAAGCGCTCCGTGCAGATCGGACTTCGGACGCACAACGACGACCTGATGGGATTCAACGTGCTCGACGCGGCGTGGGTGCACGAGAAAGGCGCGGCCGCGGCCGCCGCGGAGGCGCGTCGCATCGTCGGGGGTAACAAGGCCTATCTCACCTTCGACATCGATTGCCTCGATCCCGCGTTTGCGCCGGGCACCGGGACGCCGGTGGCGGGTGGGCTCTCGTCGGCGCAGGCGATCGCGATCATGAAGGGGCTCGCCGGCGTGGATTTCGTCGGGATGGATGTCGTCGAAGTCGCGCCGGCGTATGACGTCGGCGAGATCACGGCGCTCGCAGCGGCGCATCTGGCGCATGAGTGGCTGGCGTTGTATGCGGTGCGGCCGGGCGGAAAGGACACACCCCAAATCTCTAATTCCCAATAGATACAGTCGCTTATGTTCAGCCGTAACCGTGATACCGACGAGCGCTGATAATATTTGGGTACCAACAATTGCTGGGCAGGCCGTGACTTGAAGGGAGGGTCAGGGCATGAAGCTGGCATTCGTTCGCTCGGGGGTCGCCCTAGTTTTCGCAACGCTGCTTCAAGCCTGTGGCGGAGGCGGCGGCGGTGATGGAGACGGAAACGGCGGCTCAAGCGCGCGGCTGAGCGTAAGCACGTCGAATGTCGCGGTTGAAGCGACTCCCGGCGAAGCCACCCCGACCGGCAGTGTCACCGTCACTGTCAGCAATCCGCCGGCCGCGGGCGTTTTTTTCGACGGCACCTACACCGCACTGGGCGTCGAGTTCGTGGACTTTTCGCCGTCCAGCGCGACCTCGGGCACGCTCAACTTCGTCTTCCGGTCGCCGGGAAGCCTCCAGAACGGCAGTTACACCGATTCCGTAACGATCCGCGGCTGCATCGACGCCGGATGCTCGACCGAGATCAGCGGCAGTCCCAAGACGATCAACCTCACCTACGAGGTCACCGGCACCGGCGTCGCCACGGCGACCATCGATCGCACCGCCATCGAGCTTGCGCTCGACAGCCGCGACAGCCGCGCGCCAACCGAAACCACGCGCATCAGCTTGTCGCAATCGACGGCAACGCCTGTATGGGTCGACTCGACCCGCGGCGGGTCTCCGTCAATCCAGTTCGTTTCCCACCAACAGACTTCGGCGACGACCACGGATTTCAGCATCCAGTTTCAGGCCGGAACGGCGCTCAACTCCGGGATCTACAACGAAAACATCGGTCTCCGTGTCTGTTATGACCAGAGTTGTGTCCGCCAGGTGGCTGGCAGCCCGTTTTCGGTCACGACACGGGTAACGGTAGACACTGGTACCGAGCCCGGCTTTGATCCGCTGGTTGTCGAAAATCAGGTTGCGCTGCCGCACGACGTCATCGACGCCGAGTTCAGCAAGGCATTGAACGCCGTCGTGATGGTCGGGAGCTTCCCGGTCAGTGCGCTCTACGTCTATGACGTCGCAACCGGCGCGGAAAGCCAGCAGATTCTCAACCAGGTCCCGAATGCCGTTTCGGTCGGACCGAACGGGCTCACTGCCGCTGTCGGCCACGACGCCCACATCGCGATCGTCGACTTGACCACGGTCGGGCAAGCCGGGGCACCCGCGCCGATAATTCTCGACGTCAGCGCCGACGTCCTGGATGTGGTGCTGGCGGGCAATGGCTATGTGCATGCGTTTCCGCGCGTGGATCAGTGGCAGAGCGTCCATTCAGTCGAAATAGCGACGAACACCGAGCGGCTGAGCCTCGGCACTATTTACGCTGGGGCGCTCGGACGACTGCACCCGTCAGGCGATTTCCTGTACACGGCCAGCAATGGACTTTCCCCGAGCGACATCGAAAAGTGGGACGTCACCGCGAATACGGCCACGGTCCTCTACGACTCGCCCTATCACGGCGATCACGAGATGTGCGGCAACCTGTGGTTCAACGAGAGCGGCACCACGATCTACACCGTGTGCGGCAACACCTTCCGCTCCAGTCCGTCGCAGGCCCAGGACATGATCTACAGTGGCGCGCTCGCGCTCACAACCGGATCGTTCTACTGGTTCACGATCCGCTCCCTGAGCCAGTCCGACGCCCGCGGCGAGGTTGTGCTCATCGAGCATCTCCGGGCGAGCTGCGATCCGAACCCCTGGTCCAGTGAACCGTGCTACTCGCACCTGGCGACCTATGAGAGCGATTTCCTGAACCGCCTGTCCGTGTACTCGATCGCGCCCGTGACCGTAGCCGGCGGGACCTACGCGCACCAGGGGCTTTTCGTCTTCCACGACACCGCGGGAAAGAAGTACCTGATCGGCAAGCTCGAAGGCATGCCCAATCCGGAAACGGAGTATTTTCTGAGCGTGATTGACTGAAGCGCCTAGGTTGAGAACACGGCGTTACGCGGGTGGCGTTGATGCCAGACGCGATGGGCAGTTCAATGACATTCCGGCTGGAACGTTTTCCTCGATTCGTCGCCGGTGCATCAGACTGCCAACTGCGAGAGTGAGATCCAGCGCCTCGCCGGTCCAGTGCGTGACGGCAGTCGAGGGCGTGATGTGGATGTCGGCGGACTCGTGGGTTGCAACCACTGCGGCCCAGTCGCAGGAAGTCGCCGCCGGACTGTCGAAGGATTCGCCGCTTGGCTTCACGAAGCGGAACGCGCCGTCGTCGAGGGTCTGGATCACGACCTGCCCGTCGTGGACGAGTCGGTGGTGGAAACGGCACAGGGTGACGAGGTTTCCAAGATTCGTTTCGCCGCCATTGGCCCAATGCTTCACGTGATGACCGTCCACGTAGCGTTTGAAGCAGCAGCCGGGGAAGCGGCAGCCCTTGTCCCTCGCGTTCAGGGCCCGGCGGATGCCGGGCGGGATGGACCGGGTCTTGCGGCCGACATCCAGCGGCTCGCCCTTCGGGCCCTCGACGATCCGCACCACGCTGCAGTCGCAGGCGAGCCTTCTTGCAGTCTCTGCAGCGATCGCCGGTCCCTGCTCGAGCTCGCAGCGACCGGCATGGGAGTGCCTGAGCGTCTCGACATCCACATGCACCACGATCTGCTGGCGGTCGGCGCCTAAGAGATCCTTTGGCCCGCCCGCCAGGAAGCTCTCGGCCAGGACGGCCAGGGCTTCCACCCGGCGCTTGCGCGACCGATGCAGGTCTTCGCTCTCCGAAAACGTTCCGGCCGGAACGTTTTCCGGGATCGGCAGGCTGTCGAGTGCGGCTTCGAGCGCCCGCTTGAACAGCGCACCGACCTCGGCCGGCACCCGGCCGCGGATGACCAGCGACCCATCGGACTCGGTGTGGAACCACAGGTTCTGGTCCCGCTGCTGGGTCGCTTCCCGGGTCAACTCCTCGGCATCGAGTGCCCGGCGATAACCGCGGACCGTCTCTTCCACCTGGCTCGCCGTACCGCAGAGCGCGATGTTCAGCAGATAGTCCTCGTTCGCGGCATCTGCCACGCGGGTGATCTCCCGCGCCTTGAAGTAGCTGACGCGTCCTTCGGACATTGCCGCAGCCAATCGAGGCAGCTGCTCCAGGGCGCGCGCCACCCGCACCTTCTCGCGTGCCGCGCCTAACCCAATCCCGCACTTCCAGTTGAGCCAGTGCGTACAGGACTTCACGCCCCACTCGGCCCAACCCCGCCGCCGGTCCAGCTCGGCGATGAGCGCAAGGAAGCGCGCATTGGCCGCATTGAGATGCCCCGCCAGCGTCGTGATCTCAGACACCAGCTCCGGCGTTGAAACCGTCGAGAACTCCCCTTCCATGGTGATCTCCGATAGGCTGTTATTGCATACAGTATAATACCGGAAACTTCAGCTAAAGCAACAGCTTAAAGCGGATTTTCGAGCGGGTTTTCGAGCCGCCGGCGGCCCAAGGCCGCGGCAAAAGGTCACGCCGCCGACTTGCCCTTCGGCAGCAACCACGCCCCCAGCGCCGGCAGGAGCAGCATTGCGCCGAGCATGTTCACGAGGAACATGAAGGTCAGCATCATCCCGACATCCGCCTGGAACTTGAGCGGCGAGAACACCCAGGTGGCGACGCCGATGGCGAGCGTGACGCCGGTGAAGAAAATCGCCGCGCCGGTCACATGCAGCGCGGAGAGATACGCGTAGTGCAGGTTGTGGCCGCGCTGCAGCTGCTCCTGCATGCGACTGAACAGGTAGATGCCGTAGTCGACTCCGATGCCGGCGCCGAGCGCGACCATCGGCAGCGTATTGACCTTGAGGCCGATGCCCACGAAGGCCATGACTGCGTAGACGAGGATCGACACAAGCAGCAGCGGAATTATCACCATCACCGTGCCGATGACCGAGCGGAAGTTCACCAGGCACATGATCGTGACCGCAGCGAACACCCAGCCGAGGATCACGAACTCCTTGTCCCTGACCTCCTCGTTCTGTGCCGCCATCACGCCGACGTTGCCGGTCGCCAGCCGGAACTTCACGTCCGCTACCGGGTTCTCGTCACGGTACTGCTTGACGGCGCCGACCACGCGCTCGATGGTCTCGGCGCGGTGGTCCGAGAGGAACAACATTACCGGCATCACGCTGCAGTCGCGGTTCAAGAGTCCGGTGCTGGTCTCGACGAAGCTCTGCGCCTGGACGAGTTGACGCTCGTCGCGCGGCAGGTTGCGCCACTTGAGGCTGCCCTCGCTCCAGCCCGCGCTGACCACTTTCGAGACGCCGGAGAGCGACATGACGTCGCGCACGCCCTCCACGTTCGCCATGTGCCATGCGAAGCGGTCAATCGCGTCGATGACCGCGAAATCGATGCACCCGTCCGCCCTGGTCTCCACGATCACGTTGATGATGTCGGTGCCAACCGAGAACCGGCTGCTGATCAGGTTGCTGTCCTGGTTGTAGCGTGAGTCGGGCCGAAGCTCCGGCACGCCCGCCTGCGTGTCGCCGATCGGGGTTTCCTTGCCCTTGATTACCCCGAGCACGCCGAGCACCACCGCTATTGCGATGATCACCGCGGCAGGGCCGCGGTGCGTGATCCGCGCGAGTCGCTCCCAGACCTTCTGCAGCGCCTGCTGGCGGCGCTCCACGCGGCTGCGGAACCGGCCCGAGAGCGGCACGTAGGAGACCAGCACCGGCAGCAGGATGAGGTCGGTCAGGATGATCACGCCGATGCCGAGGCTCGCCGTAACCGCCATCTCGCGAATCACCTGCACCGGGATCAGCAGGATCGTGATGAAGCCGACCAGGTTCGCGAGCAGCGCGACGATGGCCGGGAGGAACAGTTGCCGGAACGTGCGGCGCGCCGCTTCGTTGCTGTCCGCGCCGCTCATCGCAGCGTCGCTCACCGCGCTGATCTTCTGCACGCCGTGGCTGGTGCCGATGGCGAAGATGATGAATGGCACCAGGATGCCGAGCGGGTCCACGCCATAACCGAGCAGCACCAGGAGACCGAGCATCCACACCATGGCGACCAGCGAGGAGATCACGGGCACCAGGGCGATGCGGAACGACTGGATGTAGATCCAGACGAACAGCAGCGTGAGCGCGACCGTGACGACTGCGAAGGTCACGACTGACAGCGCGCCGTCGGCGACGTCGCCCACCACTTTCGCGAAGCCGATCATGTGCACCGATACCGGCACCTCGACCGAAACCCCAACCTTCTCCTGCTCGATGCGCGCGCGGACTTTCTCCTCGAGTTCCTTCGAGATCGCGATGTAATCCACCGGCGCGCCGGTTTCAGGGTCGACGTCGAGCAGCTGCGCGCTCACCATCGCGCCGGAGAAGTCGTTCGCGACCAGCCGTCCGACGATGCCTGCCTTGAGGATGTTCTCGCGCACGCGCGCGAGCCCCTCGGCGTCCGGCTGGAAGTCCGAGGGGATTACGTCGCCCGCCTCGATGCCGCCCTCCACGACTTCCGTATAGCGCGTGTTCGGCGTCCACAGCGACTGCACGCGCGAGCGGTCGACGCCCTTGATGAAGAACACTTCGTCGGTCGCGATCTTGAGTGCCTGGAAGAACTCCGGCGTGAACATGTTGCCGTCGCGCGCCACAACTGCGATCAGCAGCCGGTTCGCGCCGCCGAACTCCTCCTTGTGGTCGAGGTAGGTGCGGATGTACTCGTGCTGGAGCGGCAGCTGCTTGTTGAAATTGGTGTCGAGGCGCAGCCCCGTCGCCGCGATGTAACCGAGCGCCAGCGTCACGAGCGCGAACAGCGCGATGATGATCGTGCGGTGCCCGAACACGTGGGGTTCGAGCCAGGCCGCGATGCGCGCGTCGCCGGATTCCCTCATGGCGCCGCGCTTCCCGGCAGCGGCAGGCGACGCACCCCGCCCTCGCCCGCCACGATCAGCGCCCCGTCACCCGACGGCACCACGGCCGAGATCGCCTTGCGGTCGTCCTGCTGGTGCAGGTTGAAACTGCGGCCCCCGTCGCGGCTTACCAGGATCACGCCGGCCATGCCAACGACGACCACGGTGTCCGCGTCGATCTGCGCGCCGCCATTGAGGAGCGCCGTGGTCCCGGTCGGGACCGCGGCCCATGTGGCGCCGCCGTCGTCGGACCGGAACAGGTTGCCACGCAGCCCGAACGCGAGGAGCGCGTCGCCGTCGAGCGGCAGCACGCCGTGGAAGGAGCCGTCATACGGCGACGGCAACTCGCGCCAGCGCGTACCGTCGTCGTCGGAGCGGAACAACCGGCCTGCCTCCGCGCCGATGTACATCCTGCCCGGCCCGCCGCGCGCGATCGAGTTCAGGTGGAATTCGAAGCCGAGGTCCACGTCGGCCTCCATCTCGTCCGGCGCGGCCGCGACCTTTTCCGCGCCGGCCAGTGCTTCCGGCTCGAATGGGACCTGGCTCCACACGGAGCCGCCATCCGCGGTCACATAGACCACGCCGTAGGCGCCGACCGCGACGCCGCGCGCGGTATCGGCGAAGGCGACGTCCAGCAGCGGTTGCGGGTTGCCGGGCTCGAAGTGCGAGAGCCGCCAGGACTCGCCGCCGTCGGAGGTGGCGAGGATGGCCTCGACATGGCCTACTGCCCAGCCGTGCGTCTGGTCGGCAAAGTACACGGCGGTCAGGGTGGCGCTGGCGGGGACCGGCGACTGGACCCAGGTTTTGCCCGCATCGTCGGAGTGAAGGATGTGCCCGCGCTCGCCGACGGCGAAGACCCGCGGGCCGGCCCAGGCGAGGTCGAGCAGGAGAGAGCGTGCCGCGAGCGGCGCGATTTCCGCGGGATCCGCCGCCGGATCCTCGCGCTCGACGTCCTGGGCCGACGCCTGCGACGCCAGCACGAGGGCAAAGGCCGCGAGCGCGAGCCTCAAGCGCGGCCCCCTGTGCGGCCTAGCGGGTGCCGCGGTTCGCGATCGCGGCCGGCGTGAAATCGGCGGCCGTCCGCTTGGCGTTGAAGTTGACGGTCATCGGTTCCTCGTTGTCGAGCCCGAGCGCGAGGTAACGTGCGGACTGCAGGTCGTAGGTCAGCTCGAGCGTGGTCCAGAAGGTCGGGATCTCGAAGTAACTGATCGAGTGACCTTCCTGCACGCGCCAGAGCTGGTCGCGGTTGTCGTAGCAATCGACGACCAGGATCTGCCAGGAATCCTCGTCGATGTAGAACGTGCGGCGCTTGTAGACGTGCCGCTGGCCCGCCTTCAGCGTCGCGTCCACCACCCAGACCCGGTGCAGCTCGTAGCGCGCGTGCTGCTGGTTGATGTGCAGCGGCTTCAGGATGTCGCTGTTCTTGAGCTTGTTGCTGTGCAGCGGGTAGGCGTTGTACGGGACCAGGATCTCCTGCTTGCCGACCAGCTTCCAGTCGTAGCGCTCCGGGCTGCCGTTATAGAGGTCGAACTGATCCGAGGTGCGCAGGCCGTCGGAAGCCGTTCCCGGATTGTCGAAGGCCACGTTCGGGGCGCGGCGCACGCGGCGTTGGCCGGGGTTGTAGAGCCAGGCCTTGCGCTGTTCCTTCGTCTGGTCGAGCGTCTCGTGCACCAGCAGGATCTCGCCCGCAAGACGCGCCGGCGCAGTCGTCTCCTGGATGAAGTAGAGGATAACGTTGTCGAGAGCCGCCTCGGTCGCTCCTGGCAGCGCGTAACCGACGTAGGTCTCGTCGTGGAGTTTCACCATGTTGTAGCTGCCGGAGCGGGTGACCGCCGCCTGGCCGATCACGCGCTCCGCAACGTCCACGCGGTAGCGCAGGATGTGGTTCCAGATCACTTCGATGCCCGACTCCGGGATCGGGAACGGCGGGCCGCCAATCGCGCCCGTGACGCCGTTGCCGCTGCCCGTCAGCTTCGCGGAGGTCGCGTTCGCCTTCACCGCGTCGTAGATCCGCTGCGGAAACGCGGCGCTGCGGCGCGCCGGAAAGACGTTCATGAAGTAACTGCTCTTGTAGGCAGCGAGCAGCGCCTTGTGTCCCGCCGTCAGGTTCGTCGCGTATTGCGCCATGTTGGAGGCGTCGACCTTGAACAGCGGCTTGTCGCCCGCGTACGGGTCGGGATGGTGACCGCCCGACTTGAAGCCCGGCGCATTCGCGTCGGCCGCCGATTTCAGCCCGCCGGTCCAGGCGGGAATGGTGCCGGCCGCGTTGCCGGCCCGCTCGGCGCCCATCGGCGTCAGTTCGGTGCCGAGCCGAGCCGCCTGCTGGGCGGTGACGGCGGCGCTCGCCAATGCGGCCATGCCCGTGGCTGCCAGCAGCCCGGGAACGAGTAGGTGCCTGAACTTCATCATGTCGTGACTCCGGACCTGATCAGAACGAATACTTGATCGTGGCAGAGATGAAGTCGCGGTCGTTCAGGTCGTTGTAGCGCCCCGCACCCGCGAAATCGGTATAGCTGACGTCGAATTCGAGGCTGGACTGGTAGCTTGCGAGCACGCCGAAGGTCGCGCCGGAGCGGCCCTCGACGAAGTTGCCGCCCGGCCCCGGAGTGGTGCCGTCGACGTCGTGCGACCAGACGAAGCGCGGCGAGAAGTTCCAGGCGCCGATCACGCTGAGGTAGTCGAGGCGCAGCGCCGCGCGATAGCCCCAGGAATCCGCGTCGGCGAAGCGGTCGAGCGGCTCCACCTCGCCGAAATGCCGGCCCGCGAGTTCGGGGTTGCCGGAAACCGAGGTTCCCGGGCCATTGAACCTCAGGCCGCGGCCGTTCGGTCCCCCGGTGGACTTGTCCGGCATGCTCTCCACGTGCGTCATGCCCGCCTCGACGACGGCGACGAGCTGCGCCGCGCCGAGCATCGGCGGGAAGGCCTTGGTTGCCGTCATCTGCCCCTGCCAGACGTCGAATTCGTCCCAGCCCTGGATGACCTGCTCGAGGCCGTAGGCGCCTAGCTGGCCGCAGCGCGCGAGCGTGGTCAGCGGCGCCGCGCAGTCGACGGGAACTGCGATGCCCTGGGCGGCGAGCGCGGCCGCCTCGAAGGGCGTGAGCGCCGCGAACAGAACCTCGACGTCATCGAACTGCAGCGGCGTGTCCATACGCAGGGACACCTCGCCCTGCAGGGCGATGCCGGTCGTCCCGAGCTGCGTGTTGAATGAAACGCCAAACAGCTGGATGTCCTCCGGGAATTCGGTGAAGTAACGCGCGGTCTGCGCGTACTCGTGGGTCGCGAGATTCGTCGCCTGGCTGGAGACACTGCCGCCGCCGAGCGCGGTATTGCCCGCGATCGTCGCGTAACCCGCGGCCGTTGCGACCGACAGGTCGCCGCCGGCGCCGGCCGCTGCGTTCGCGCCCGCATTGGCGGCGATGGCGACCGCCGTGTCGAACGGCAGGCCTGAGGCGAGTCCCTGCGCCGTTGCGATCGACGCGGTCAGGGCGCCGATCGCATTGCCGATGCCGGCCTGCGTGCCCGTGCGCCCGCTGATCAGCGGCAGCTTGCTGTGGTAGTTGACGAAGTAGAAGCCGAACTCGGTGCCCTGAGAGAAATCAGGCAGGTACCAGCGCAGCGCCGCTCCGTACTGCCCTGAATCGGAGGGCGTGATCGTCTCGCCGCGCGGCACGGCCTGGAAGTTCTCGATGAACGGCCCGCCGAGCGGCGTGAAATCCGTGCCCTGGTCCGAGAATGCTCCGAAGCCGAGGAACACTTCCTCGCCGCCGCGCGGCACGAAATCGTTGGTCGAGAAGTAGGTGCCAACCGGCTCAGGCCGAGTCGAGTTCCAGTCGAAGATGCCGAGCGCTTCGATGGTCACGTTGTCCGTCACGCCGAGGCCGACCTTGAGGATTTCCTGAGGCAGGTAAGCCTCGCGCAGCTCCGACCCGGGAGCGCGCAGGGCAGAGACGTCGAAGTGGTTGATCGCGTTGTTGATGCCGCCCTGGATGAAGGTGCTCTCGCCCCAGTTCACGACCTGGCGGCCGGCGCGGACGTCGAGATCGTGGCCCCCGAGGTCCCAGCGCCCGTAGACGAATGCGTCCAGCAACCGCACGTAGGAGCCCGCGAGGTCCTTGCCCGCCTCCGAGATCGGTGTCCGGTCGGTATTCGAGTCCTCGACGAGCGTGTCGTACAGCGCAGAGCCGCGCACGAAGATGCCGAAATTCTCGCCGCGGTCGAGCGACAGTTCCGAGACCATCTTGTAGACGCTCGAGACGCGGCCCTTGCGGTAATTGAGGTTGCCGTCGTCGATGTTCGGCGAGCGACCGGTGCCGCCATTCGCCGTGCCGATCAGGCTCGGGTCGCGCGATTGCTCGCGCCAGGTCTGCCCGAAAGAAACCGTCGTGTCGAAACTGCCGTTCCAGCCCCCGGCGGCGAAATCGACTGCCTGTGCAGCGTTCGGCGCCAGGATCGCGGCAACCAGAGCGGGCAACGGACGGAAGAGCGTCTTGGTCATGTCGTTCCCCAGGGCCAGGACCAGTCGGAAGTTGGCGCAAGGATATATCAGCGCCTCGGCTTTGCACTGCAAAACGGAGCCGCGGATCAACTGTGGGTGACCTGCAGGATGCTGTTGCGGATCTGCTCGGACAGGACGAGGCGCGCGTCCTGGGCGACGGCGAGCAGCGCATCGTCAAAGTCCAGGCGACCCTCGCCGTCGAGGCGGATCACGGCGCGCTGACGCAGGAGCTCGATGAAGTCGCGGAACATTGCGCGGTCGAAGAACTCCGGAGCGGCGAGCCCGTAGAGCATGGACATGCGCTGCGCCATGGCGACGCAGCGCTGCTCCAGCGCCTCCGGGGTCAGCGCCGAGCGCCCGGCCCGCAGCAGGAGCGCAATCGCGAGGTAGTAACGCTCGATCGTCTGGATGGTCGCCTGCGCGAGGACCGACAGGCGCACCGCCTCCGCGCTGCCGGTGGTCGAGCGGCGCCAGATGCTGCCATCCGCCTCGCTTGCGAGCAGGCCGAGCTGCGCCAGCGCCGCCAGCACGCCGTCGACGACGCCGGGCAGTTCGTCCTCGCGCCAGCGCAGGCAGAGTTCCGCGCGCACGTACGGATAGATGCGGTGAATCAGGCGCTGAATGTCCTCGTGGCGCATGGCCGGGTTGTTGAGGAAAGCACAGGCGACCAGCGAGGGCATCGCGAACAGGTGCAGGACGTTGTTGCGGTAGTAAGTGGCGAGGACGGCATTGCGCTCGTCCATGCGCAGCACGTCGCCGAGCGGATGCGGCCGTCGCTCGAGCAGTCCCAGCTGCGCGCCGTACTGGATGATCGATGCCCCGTCGGTCGCCGCGACCGACACGTCCGGCGAGTACGGGAAGGTCTTCAGGAGGTCGATGTAGAGCTGCAGTTGCCGCTCGAGATCTGCCTCGAGCATCGCCTGACGCGGCGCCGCCAGCAGCGCGACCGAGAGCAGGTTGACCGGCGTGACGGCGGCGGCGGCGTTGATGCGCCTCATGATCTCGGCGGCGACGGCGTCGACCGCGTCTCCGAACCAGGCCGGGCGCGCGTTCTCATCGCTCGGCACCTGGCGCCAGTCTTTGTGCGTCTGGTCGAGCATGCCGTCGAGCAGCAGCGGCTCGCCGAAAGAGACGTAGACGCTGCCGTGCTGCCGGCGACGGCGCAGCTGCGGAAGCACGCGCAGGATGCCGCCGATCGTCTCTTTCTTCTTCGGCCGGCCCATGAGCTCGTCGATGTATGACTCCCCTTCCAGCAGCTTGTCGTAGCCGAAGTAGACCGGCACGTAAGCGACCGGGCGGCGCGTGTCGCGCAGGAAGCTGCGCACGGTCATGCCGAGCATGCCGGTGCGCGGGCGCAGCAGCCGGCCCGTGCGGCTGCGACCGCCCTCGATGAAGAACTCGATCGGGTGACCGCGGTTCATCATCACGTCCACGTACTTCATGAACACGACCGGGTACAGCCCCGAGCCGCGGAAACTGCGGCGGATGTAGAACGCGCCGCCCTTGCGCAGCAGCCGGCCGATGACCGGCAGGTTGAGATTCACGCCGGCGGCCACATAGGGCACTGCGTAACCGCGCTGGTAGATCACGTACGACAGCAGCAGGTAGTCGAAGTGGCTGCGGTGGCAGGGCACGTAGACGATTTCGCAGGCCGGCGGCAGCCGGTCGAGGTACTCGGCGTTCCTGACCTCGATGCCGTCGTACACGCGCGGCAGGAAGCGGTTGAGAATCTTCTCCGAGATGCGCACGAAGGTATGCGAGTAGTTCGCCGCGATCTCGAGCGCGTGCCTGCGCGCGGCCAGCAGACCGTCGCGCCGCGTGCGCTTCGTGCCGCCAATCTCCTGGCGCACCGCCTGGCGCACCGCGCGGGTGCGCAGGACCTGGGCGATGATCGCGCGCTGGCGCGAGAGGTCGGGCCCGAGCGTGTCGGCCCGCATGTGCCGGAACTCGGCTCGCATGTCCTTCAACAGCCGCCGCGCGCCGCGGGCGTCCGGCCCGGCAGTCGTGTAGCCGCGGATCGAGCGCGGCTCGCCGAAGCGGATCAGCGTGCTGCGCCCGTTGAACACGATCGAGAGCAGTCGGCGGAACGGGCCGACGAACGCCCAGTTCTCCGAGAACATCAGGCCGAGCCAGGACTTCTCGCGCTGCGGCGCGCGGCCCCAGTAGACCGCGACGGGCACGACGTCGAGCTCGAGCGCGGGATCGGCGCCCGCCGCGGCGACCGAACGCGATAGTTCCGGCGGCGTGCGCCGGTCGGCGCGGCGGCGCAGCACGCCAGCGCGGCGCTCGAGGGCGACGGCGGAATGCGGCAGGTCAAGCTCGCGCAGCTTGAGGCGCTTGCCCGGCCGGCGCAGGCCGCCATTCATGCAGGCAATCTCGAGCGCGAGCAGGTCGGAGGTGCTGCGCTCCTCAAGCACGTACAGGAGCGGCCGCGCGCGTCCGTGCAGGCGCGAGAGCGCGTCCTCCGGCACGACCGCCGGGCGCACGAAGACGCGCATCAGGCTGCGCAGCATCCACATCACGGTGCGATTCAAGTGCCTTCGTCTTCCTCGAGACGCTCGTTGAGCTTCTCGCGGTGCTCCTCGACGGCGGCGTTGGCGCGGTCCCGCGCCTTGTCCTGGGTCCCGATCAGCGGCCCGAATGCGGTGTCTTCCACCTTCATCGGCGCTTCTTTCTTCTTCTCCGGTTCATCCGATCCGCCGCAGCCCGCGACGAGCAGCACGGCGGTGAGCATTCCGATCGTCACGTAGATGCGCATATGGGCACCTCCTCTGCGATCCGGCCGCAAGCATAGCGCGTATCCCTGTCGTGGCAGCTTCGACGCGCCTGCAGGCCGGGCGGGGACCCTCGCTCGTTCCGCCCGAACTTAGTCACTTCGCTCGGGGACCCGCCCGGCCCGGACGCGCGTCCAGGTGCCGCGGCACCAACGTGCGCGGACGAGCCGTAGCGGGACCTTCGAGCGAAGTGACTAAGTTCGGGCGGAACGAGCGAGGAGAGTCCCGCTACGGCTCGTCCGCGCGCGCCGGTTCAGCGCCGCTTGGGCAGGTCGAGCGAGACGAGGAAGTACTCGAAAAGGTAATTGACGAACGACAGGTCGCTGTGGAGCCGATGGTCCGAGTCGAGGATGTGCAGCGTCGCCGAGTGCTCGCGCGCGAACTTGATGCTGTTCTGCACCGGCACGACGTCGTCCTTCCACCCGTGCACGATCGCCTTCGGGCAGGGCGCGGGCTTCGCCGTGAGCTGCTCCATGCCGGGCATGTAGAACGCGGGCGCCATCAGGAACAGCCCGCGCGCGTGCAGCAGCGCCGAGGCGGAGGTCGCGACCCAGGCGCCCATGCTCGAGCCGACCAGCACCAGGTCGCCGCGCAGGTCACGGCAGAAGCTGAGCAGGCGCGTCACGCGGTCGCGCGGATCGTTGACTCCGCGGTAGTCGACCGAGTCGACGTTCCAGCCTTCGCTCTTCGCGACCTCGGACATCGCGGAGATCTTGGTTCCCCACGGGCCGCTCTCCTGCCCGTGCGAAAAAACGACGTGACGACTCGCCATGGACCGATGTTATCAGTCCGCGCGGGGACGCCACAGCAGGGCATCGAGGTCCGCCCCGGCGGCCTTGGCAAGGTCCACCTTGCCGTTCCTGAACACGACGCCCTCCTCTTCCAGCAGGCGCCGCTGCATCCGGTGTGCCTTCGAGCCCGCCGGCAGGCTGATGCGGCCTTGCGCGTTCAGCACGCGGTGCCAGGGGAGCTTCAGGCTGGCTGGGGCGACCTTGAGCGCGTGCCCGACCAGCCGCGAGCGCCTCGGGGCGCCTGCACGCCGCGCGATGCCGCCGTAGCTCGCGACCTCGCCGCGCGGAATCGCCGCGACCGCTCGCCAGATTCGCTCCAGCAGCTTGCGGTCCGTCACAGTCATGGGCAAGGATTCTATCGTGGACACCGAGGACGACCGGACCCAGATAGACCCGCGGGCCAATCCCTGGGCGATGCTCGCGGCGCTGCCCCTTTTCTCGGGCCTGCCGAAGAGCGTCGTCGACGAGGCCGTCGCCGAGCTCGAGTGGCTGTCCGTGCCCGGCGGTGGGCTCCTGTTCGAGTCGGGCGACCCTGCCGACGCCGTGTACTTCGTCGTGAGCGGTTGCCTCGGCGTGTACGGGCCGGGCGGCGAACTGGTCGGCCGCATCGTCGCAGGCGAGACCGTCGGCGAGATGGGACTCATCGTATCGCGACCACGCACGGCGACCGTGCGCGCGCTGCGCGACTCGGAACTCGCCACTCTGTCCTCTGCCACGTTCGGGCGGGTCCTGCTAGGCCACCCTGACGCGATCCTGCGCCTCGCGCGCCTGTCCGTGCAGCGCCTGGTCGACCGCGAGCGGGAGCATGGACAAGTCGTGCTGCCGAGAACGCTCGCGCTCCTCCCGCTCGACGCTGGAATCGAGCTGGGTGAGCATGCACGCCGCTTCGTCGACGCCCTGGCACACTTTGGCCGCGTGGATCTTGTCGGCCGCGAGCGCGCGGGCCGGCACAGCCCGCAGTGGTTCCACGAGCGCGAGGCTCAGAACGACTTCGTCGTCTACGCGGCCGACGCGGCGGACTCGCCGTGGACGCGGCTGTGCCTGCGCCAGGCAGACGTGGTGTTGCTGCTTGCCCGCGCCTCCGGCGACGACTCCGGCTGGACCGGCGGGCAGTGGCAGGCCGGCGCCATGCGGCGCGCCGAGCTGCTGCTGCTGCATGACCGTGATTTCATGAACGGCGCCGCGGCGCGCTGGCTGGCGCGGCTGCCCGGCATCCCGCACCACCACATTCGCGGTCCCGCGGACTACGACCGGCTGGTGCGCATGCTGACCGGACGCGCGGTCGGCCTGGTGCTGTCCGGCGGCGGCGCGCGCGGTTTCGCGCACCTCGGCGTCGTCAAGGCACTGCGCGAGCACGGCGTGCCGATCGACCTGGTGGGCGGGACCAGCATGGGTGGCATCCTGGCCGCGGGCGTCGCAAGCGACTGGGACGACGCCGAGCTCGCGGAACGTTTCCGGCGCAGCTTCGTCGACACGAACCCGCTCTCCGATTTCACTCTGCCGATCGTTTCCCTGGTCTCCGGGCGCAAGGTCGGCATGCTGCTGCGCCGCGAACTCGGCGACATCGACATCGAGGACCTGCCCCTGCCCTTCTTCTGCGTATCCTCGAATCTCACGACCGGGCGCATCGCGGTCCACCAGCAGGGATCGCTGTGGCACTGGCTGCGCGCGTCCGTCGCCATTCCCGGCGTGCTGCCGCCCGTGTTCCACGGTGGCGAGGTGTTCGTCGACGGCGGCGCGATGAACAACCTGCCGGTGGACGTGATGCGTGCCAGGGGCCGCGGCCCGGTAATCGGCGTGGACGTCGGCACCGACCGCGCCTTCACGACCGACGTCGAGTCGACCGAGACACCGTCGCTGTGGAAGCTTTTCCGCGGCCAGCGCCGGCGCCCGAACATCCTGCGTATCCTCTGGCGCGCCGGCATGGTGAACAGCGCCACCGCGACGCTCGACCGGCGCCGGCAGAGCGACCTGCTGATCACGCCTTCGCTCGAATCCGTAGACTTGCTTGACTGGAAAGGCTTCGGGCGCGCAATCGAGATCGGCTACCGCGACGCCTGCGAACGCCTAGCGGGCGGCGCGCTCGAGCAACTCCGGAAGGTCTACGCCGGCAACCCGCTATCCTGAGCGCCATGGGGCAGCGGCGCGGCTGGCAGTTCTGGATCGACCGGGGCGGCACGTTCACCGACATCATCGGCCGCGCGCCGGATGGCCGCCTGCACGTCGGCAAGCGCCTGTCCGAGGACGGCGCGCCGGTGGACGCGGGCGTCGCGGGCATCCTCGCCCTGCTCGGTCGCGAGGACGGACCCGACGCGCGCATCGACGTAATCCGCATCGGCACGACTGTCGCGACCAATGCGCTGCTCGAGCGCCGCGGCGTGCCGACCGCGCTGGTGACCACGGCGGGCTTCGGCGATGCGCTGGCGATCGGTTACCAGAACCGGCCGCGCCTGTTTGACCTCCGCATCTCGCTGCCGCCGCCGCTCCATGCGCTGACCATCGAGGCAGACGAGCGCGTCTCCACGGAAGGCGAGGTGCTCCGGCAGCTCGACGAGGCGCGGCTCGCCGCTGACCTCGCGCTCGTTCGCGCGCGCGGCATCGAGAGCGTCGCGGTGGTATTCATGCACGGCTTCCGCCACCCGGCGCACGAGCGGCGCGCCGCGGCGCTCGCACGCACACTCGGATTCGGCGAGGTGATCGCCTCGCATGAGGCCTCGCCGCTCATCCGCTTCGTCAGCCGCGGCGACACGACGGTCGTCGACGCCTATCTCACGCCGCTGCTCGCGCGTTACGTGCGCGCTTTCCGTGCCGGTCTCGGCGAGCGCCACGCCGGTGCGCGGCTCGAGTTCATGCAGAGCAACGGGGGGCTGGTCGCGCCGGAGGCATTTCGCGCCTGCAACGCCGTTCTCTCCGGGCCGGCCGGCGGTCTCGTCGCCACCGCGCGGATCGCACAGCGCCAGGGGCGGCGGCGACTGATCGCATTCGACATGGGCGGCACCTCGACCGATGTCGCGCTCTACGACGGCGCCTTGCCGCAGCGTTTCGAGACACAGGTCGCCGGTGTTCGCCTGCAGGCGCCGATGATGAACATCCACACGGTCGCGGCCGGCGGCGGATCGCTGCTCGACTACGAGGGCGGGCGGCTCAAGGTTGGCCCACGCTCCGCGGGTTCGAGTCCCGGACCTGCCTGTTACCGCCGCGGCGGCCCACTCGCCGTCACGGACGTGCAGGTGCTGCTCGGGCGTATCCGGCCCAGGAATTTTCCAGCGATCTTCGGACCCGGCGGCGACCAGCCGCTCGACGCCGTGGCGGTGCGTCAGCGCTTCGACGCCCTCGCGGCAGAGGTGTCGTCCGCGACCGGCGACCCGCCTGAGGCCGAGCGTCTCGCCGCAGGCTTCCTCGACGTGGCCGTCGAGTCCATGGCGCGCGCGATCCGGCATGTGTCGGTCCGCGAGGGACACGACCCGGCGGAGTTCGCGCTCCTCTGTTACGGCGGCGCCGCGCCGCAGCACGCCTGCCGCGTCGCCGATGCACTCGGCATTAACGAGATCCTCGTTCATCCGCTCGCCGGCGTGCTCTCCGCCTGGGGCATCGGCCTCGCGGACCGGCGCCTGATGCGCCGCCAGAGCCTGGAGCGGCCGCTCGACGAGGCGACGCATGCCGGGCTCGACGCCGCGTTCACCGCGATCGCCGTGGATCTCGCGGCTGCGATGGGTGCACAGGGCAAGTATTCCGGGGAAGTGCGGATCCTCTGCACACTTGAATTACGCGCGCCGGGCACGGAGACGGCGCTCGAGATTGCGCATGGGCCGCTGCCCGCGGTGCTGTCGGCATTCCGGGCGGAGTTCGCGCGCCGTTTCGGATTTGCCGCACCGGAGGCCGCCCCGCAGGTCGCGACGCTGCGCGTCGAGGCCGTAGTCGAAGGCGATGGAGGCGACGCGATGCTGGACGACGCCGGACCGGCCGCCGCAGCGAGCCGCGTGCAGGCCTGGTTCGGCGGCTGGCGCGAAGTCCCGCTACTCGACCGCCCGTCGCTCGTGCCGGGCGAGGCAGTGGCGGGTCCCGCGCTCATCGTCGAGCCCAACTCTACGACCGTCGTCGAACCCGGCTGGTCAGCCGAGCGACTGCGCGACGGCATGCTGCGGCTGGTACGGAGCGAGCGCCAGGCGGCCGCCACAATCGACTCACGGCGGGCCGATCCCGCGCAGCTCGAGCTCTTCAATCACCGCTTCATGCAGGTGGCGGAACAGATGGGTGCGGTGCTGCAGGCCACCGCCGTCTCGGTGAACATCCGCGAGCGGCTCGATTTCTCCTGCGCGCTGTTCGACCCGGAGGGGGCGCTCATCGCCAACGCGCCGCACATGCCTGTTCACCTCGGCTCCATGGGCGCGAGCGTGCGCGCCGTCGTCGCGGCGAACGTGGACGGCCTGCGCCCCGGCCGTGCCTGGATGTTGAACGCGCCCTACGCAGGCGGCACGCACCTGCCGGACATCACCGTCGTCAGCCCGGTTTTTGCAGCGTCCGGCGAGCGACCCGCCTTCTTCGTCGCCTCGCGCGCGCACCACGCGGACATCGGCGGGATCACGCCCGGCTCGATGCCGCCGGCCTCCCGGACCATCGACGAGGAAGGCGTGCTGTTCGACAACTTCCTGCTGCTGGAGGAAGGCGCGATCCGCGAGCAGGCACTGCGCGAGTGCCTCGCCGGCGGCCCGTGGCCGGCCCGCAACCCGGACCAGAACGTCGCCGACCTCAAGGCCCAGCTCGCCGCCAACGCGCGCGGAATCGCGGAGCTCGAAGCCCTGATCGCGCGCACCGGCCTGGAAACGGTGCAGCGCTACATGGGCCACGTGCAGGACAACGCCGAGGCCTGCGTGCGCGAGGTCATCGGCCGGCTGGCCGATGGCCGGATGCGCTACGAGCTGGACGACGGCAGCGCCATCGAGGTCGCGGTGCAGGTCGATCGCGCGAGCCGAAGCGCGATCGTCGACTTCGCCGGCACCTCGTCGCAGCGGCCGGGCAACTTCAACGCGCCGCTCGCGGTCTGCACGGCGGCCGTGCTCTATGTCTTCCGCACGCTGGTCGACGCCGAGTTCCCGCTCAACGAAGGGTGTCTCCGGCCGCTTACGATCCGCGTTCCGCCGGGCTCGATGCTGAATCCGTCCTGGCCCGCCGCGGTGGTCGCAGGCAACGTCGAAACCTCGCAGTGCATCGTGGATGCGCTCCTCGGCGCGCTCGGCGCACTCGCCGCATCGCAGGGGACGATGAACAATCTCACCTTCGGCGACGCCGGCCAGCAGTACTACGAGACGATCGCGGGCGGCGCGGGCGCGGGACCCGGATTCGACGGCGCCTCCGGGGTGCAGACGCACATGACCAATTCCCGCCTCACCGACCCGGAGGTCCTCGAGAGCAGGCACCCGGTGCTGTTGCGCGAATTCCGCTACCGCCGCGGCTCGGGCGGCGCTGGCCGGCACCGCGGCGGGGACGGCCTCGTGCGCCGGATCGCGTTTCGCGCGCCGATGACGGTTGCCGTGCTGTCGAACCACCGGCGCATCGCGCCTTTCGGCCTCGCGGGCGGCGGTCCGGGCGCGACCGGCATCAACCGGCTGCTGCGCGCGGGCGGCGAGTCGATCGAATTGCCAGCCTGCGCGGCCGAGCACGTCGAAGCCGGCGACGAGATCGTGATCGAGACGCCGGGCGGCGGCGGTTTCGGCTAGAGGAGCCCGACGAAGGGCTCGTCGAGGCCGGCGAGCACCTGGGTGAGGCCGGTGTCGGGCAAGTCCGCGAGGTTCGGGCTCACCGTCTGTACGCGGCTGCCGCCTGCGCGGTGGCTCACGAGCCAGCAGTGGAAGCCGCCCGGTCGCATGGCGGGAATGCCGAACAGCAAATTGAAGGTGCCCTGCTCGCGGTGCCGCTCGCGGTTGACGCGCTCGTCGCAGACCACGAACCAGCGGTCGCCGACTTCGCGTTCCGCAAAGGCGTCGCGCTGCTCGAACGTGGCGAGGAAACTCCGCACCTGGCACTCCGCGCGCCGCCAGGTCGACGGCTCGTTGGGCTCGAACACCATCCAGCGCGTTCCGCGCTCGATGCTGTTGACCGCCAGCAGCGCAAGGCGTCGGGCCGACAGCGAACGCCAGTCGGGAAAGGTCGCACCGGGTCCTGCCAGCGTGCAGGCCCTTGGACCCTCGCGCCCGGGGCGCCGCACGGTCTGCACGGCGTTCACGCCGGCGGCGGCGAGCCGCACGCGCTGCTCTTCATCCACCGCGCAGGCAAGCTTCAGGCCCGGCCGCACGATGGCCTCTTCGCCGCTGGCGCCGGACCACACCGGCCAGTGCTCGGAGGTGCGCGACATCGTGCCCGCGACCGCGCCCGAAGGCGCGAAGACCTCGAAGCGGCCGCGCAACTTGTCGTAACCGAGCAGTCGCGGGAAGAACATGCAGGCCGAGTCCGAGGGCAGCGGCCAGTGGCGCATGTCCGCCAGCGCCTTCGCCGTGCTGTCCCAGGCGACCGGCGGGTCGACGAACAGGATCGCGCGACGCTCGCGGCTGTAGCGGTTCGCGACCAGCAGCGTGCTCGCCCCGAGGTCGACGTCGCGCGTCAGCGGGGGAATGCACAGGAAATTGAACCCTTCGACGGCGTCGAGCGCGAACAGTCCCGTGCCCCGCGCGGCGGAACCGATGATGTCGTAATCGGTGAGCGGAGCGCCGTCGTCCGCGTCGGCACCGGAGAAGACGTAGCCGGCAATGCCGCGCGGGTCGTGGCGCGGCGTCGGATCGGGACGGATGGTCGGCAGCGGCCCGGCGATGCGGGCGAGCTCCGATTCGGCAATCACCACGGCCGCCGAGCGCGGCGAGTCCGGGTCGATCGAGATTCGGCGGTAGATCTCCTGGTCCTCGATGTGCTCCGAGCCCGGCGTGCGCACGCGCTGGATGACGAGGTTGAAGCAGTCTTCCTCGTTGTCACCGATGCCGTCGTAGTCGACGGCGGCCCGCAGGAACTCCCGCGTGCCCGGCGCGAGGGCCTCGAGGACGAGTGATTCGCCGCCCGCGGCGAGTCCGATCGTGCAGCAGCGCGCGCCGTTCGTGACGCGCACGACGATCGCGCTCCGCCCGCCGTTTTCAAAATATTGTTCGATTGCGTAGGACAGCGTCGAGGGCTGCCACAATCCGCCGAAGATGCGCTGGAATTCGTTGAAGCCGTCGATGCGCACTGGACGGTCGACCGGGCCGCGCAGGCAACGGCCGACGAACGCCGTGACGGCCGTCGGCGTTTCCAAGATCGATTGCCCGGAGCCGGCTTCTTCTTGAACCTGGATGCCGGCCAGTCGTTCCGTCACGCTGACTCCCCCAGCAGGCGGGCAGACTATCATGAACGGGCATGTCAGGCGGCACGACGAACTCGCGGCTCGGATTCACGCTCTCGCTCACGACGGCCGTTCTATGGGGCCTGCTGCCGATCGCGCTCAAGGTCGTGCTCGAGGGCATGGATGCGTACACGATAGTGTGGTGGCGATTCGCGGTCGCAATGGTCGGGCTCGGCGCGTTCCTCGCCTGGCGCGGCCAGCTGCCGCGGCTCGCCGGCAGCGGTCGCTTTGCACTCACCCTGCTCGCCGTCGCGACGGTTACGCTGATCGGCAACTACGTGCTCTACCTCGTCGCGCTCGACCACGTGACGCCCTCGGTGACGCAGGTCGTGATCCAGCTCGCGCCGCTCATGCTGCTGATCGGCGCGGTACTCATCTTCCACGAGCCGTTCCGGCGCGCCCAGTGGGCGGGATTCGCCGTACTGGTCGCGGGCCTGCTGCTGTTCTTCAATGAACGGCTGCCCGAGCTCGCGCATCCCTCGGCGGGGCTTGGCCTCGGCGTCGCGCTGACGGTCGCGGCCGGTGTGTCCTGGGCGGCCTACGGACTCGCGCAGAAGAAGCTGCACGAGCATTTCTCCGCGCAGCAGGTGCTGTGGATCATCTACGTCGGTGCGGTCGTGCTGATGCTGCCCGTGAGCGCACCGGCGACCATCCTCGAGCTCGACGGGCTGCAGCTCGGCATGCTCGCCTTCTGCTGCGTCAACACGCTCGCCGCCTACGGCTCGTTCGGCGAGGCGCTTTACCACTGGGACCTGTCGCGCGTTTCCGCGGTGCTCGCCACGGCGCCGCTGTTCACGATCGGCGCGATGTGGGCGGTGGAGCGCTCCGGCCTCGCTCTCGTGCCGGCGGAAGGACTGAATGCGCTCTCGGTCGCCGGCGCGCTGCTGGTGGTCGTGGGCTCGATGACCTGCGCGCTCGTGCCGCGCAGTTGAAGGGGTGC